>Ga0307508_10000838_pt1 | contig 35738 bp, 41 predicted proteins | sample 9_EM_MG_FD_203089 | JGI IMG/M metagenome (GOLD analysis project Ga0307508, IMG submission 203089) | Populus trichocarpa ectomycorrhiza microbial communities from riparian zone in the Pacific Northwest, United States - 9_EM | ecosystem: Host-associated > Plants > Roots > Unclassified | place...
AAATGTGCTAGGCTACATATACCCATCTGAGAGAGCGACAAAAATAGTACAAAGGAGACAGTCGGTGTAATTATTCCTCCGATATCCATCCCAGGTTGCGCCGGTGCGGCACTGTTGTGGGTTGCGCTGATGCGGCACTGTTGTGGGTTCCGCAGTGCCCCCGCCGTGAATTCCTCCGCGCCACCACATATCCAATCTATCCCACTGAACATAGGAAATAGGTGTGACAGCGCTACTTTTAACAGATGTAGCCAGTGGCAAAGGCGGCAGACACACAGCATGTAGGAATGTAGGACAGCCGTGCATAGCGATGAGGTTCTGCAATACGTACCCGCACAGGTCTCCGATGTTGACGGCAGACTAGCAGCATGTACGAATGTAGGACAGCAGTGGGTACCAAAGAAGCTCTGCAAGTGACCACAGGTCGACGATGTAGATGGCAGATGAGCAGTGCGTACGGATGTAGCCAGCAGCAATGGCACCATACACACAGTATGTAGGAATATAGGACAGCCGTGCAGAGTGACGAGGTTCTACACCGCGTACCCATACAGGTCGACGATGTTGACAGCAGACGAGCAGTGTGTACAGATATGGCCAGCGGCAATGGCGGCATACACGCAGCATGTAGGAATGTAGAACAGTTATGCCGAGTGATGAGGTTCTGCACCGTGTATCCATGTAGGTCGATGATGTTGATGGTAGACGAGCAGCACGTATGAATGTAGCCAGCAATAATGGCAGTAGATGTATAGCAGGTGCGAATGTAGAATAGCAGTGGGCACCAGTGAGGCTCTGCAACATGTACGAATGCAGATTAGCGGTGTTGATGGCATATGAGCAGTGCATATGAATGTAGCACAATAGCAGGTACCAATGAGGTTCTGCAACACACGAATGCAGGTTGGCGATGTTAATGGTATACGAACACCACGTAGGAATGTAGGACAGCAGTGGGTAGCAACAAAGCTCCACAACATGTGCGAACGTAGGTCGACGATGTAGACGGCAGACAAGCAACATGTACGGATGTAGCCAGCGGCAATGGCAGCAGACGTGTAGCAGATGCGAATGTAGAACAGCAGTGGGCACCAGCGAGGCTCTGCAATGTGTGCGAACGCAGGATGACGATGTTGACGGCATACGAGCAGCACATATGAATATAGGACAGCAGCAGGTACCAATGAGGTTCTGCAACACATGAACGCAGGTCAGCGATGTTGATGACATACGAGCAATGTGTAGGAATGTAGGACAGCAGTGGGTACCAAAGAAGCTCTGCAAGCAAACACAGGTCGACCACGTTGACGGCAGACGAGTAGCGCGTAAGGATGTAGCCAGTGGCAATGGCGGCAGATGCACAGCAGGTGTGAATGTAAAACAGCAGTTGGTACCAGCGAGACTCTGCAACACGTGTGAAAGCAGGTCGACGATGTAGACGGCAGATGAGCAGCGAGTACGAATGAAGGACAGCAGTGGGTACCAACAAGGTTCTGCAACACGTGTGAAAGCAGGTCAACGATGTAGACGGCAGACAAGCAGTGAGTATGAATGAAGGACAGAAGTGGGTACCAAAGAAGCTCTGCAAGCGACCGCAGGTCAACGATGTAGACGGCAGATGAGTAGTACGTACAGATGTAGCCAGCGGCAAAGATAGCAGATACGCAGCATGTAGGAATGTAGGACAGCCGTGTATAGTGATGAGGTTCTGCAACGCATATCCACGCAGGTCGACAATGTTGATGGCAGACGAGCAGTGTGTATGAATGTAGCCAGCGGCAATGGCGGCAGACACGCTGCATGTCCTAATGTAGTACAGCTGTGTGAACCAACGAGGTTCTGCAAAGCATACGAACGCAGGTCAGCGGTGTTGACTGGATTTGAGCTGCACATATGAATATAGTGCAGCAGTGCATACCAACGAGGTTTTAACGTGTAGGAATGCAGGTCGATGATTTTGATGGCAGATAAGCAGCAAGTACGAATGTAGCAAGCTGTAATGGTGGCTGACACGCAGCATGTACAAATGTAGGACACAGGTGTGTACCAACGAGGTTCTGCAATGCGTACGAACACAGGTTGATGATGTTGATGGCAGATGAGCAGCACGTACGAACGTAGGACAGCAGCGGATACCAACGAGGTTCTGCAATGCATACGAATACAGGTCGATGATATTGACATCAGACGAGCAGCGTGTACTAATGTAGGACAGCAGTGGGTACCAACGAGGTTCTGCAACGTATACGAACACAGGTTGACAATGTTGACAGCAGACGAGGTGTGTGTATGAATGTAGCCAGCGGTAATGGCGGCAGACGTACCGCATGTACGAATGTAGGACAACAGTGGGTACCCATGAGGTTCTGTAACACGTATAAGTGCAGGTCAGCAATGTTGACTGAATATGAGCAGCGCGTACGAATGAAGGACAGCTGTGGGTACCAACGAAGCTCTGCAACACATACGGATGCAGGATGACGATGTTGACAGCAGATGAGGTACATGTATGAATGTTGTTAGCAATAATGGCAGCAGATGTGTAGCAGATGCGAATGTAAGACAGCAGTGGCTACCACCGAGACTCTGCAAGGCATACGAGCACAGGTCAACGATATTGATGGCAGACGAGTAGTGCGTACGAATGTAGGATAGCAGTGGGTACCATCGAGGTTCTGCAACGTGTATGAATACAGGTCAACGATGTTGACGGCAGACGAGTAACATGTACTAATGTAGGACAGCAGTGGCTACCAGCTAGGCTCTGCAATGCGTACGAACACAGGTCAACAATGTTGACAGCAGACAAGCAGTGTGTACGAATGTAGGACAGTCGTGCCTACAAATGATGCTCTGCAACGCGTACTAACACAGGTCAGCGATGTTGACGGCATACGAGTGGTGTGTACAAGTGTAGCCAGTGGTAATGGTGGCTGATACACAGCATGTACTAATATATAACAGCAGTGATTAGCAATGAGGTTTTGCAATATGTACGAACACAGGTTGACGATGTTGACGGCAGATGGGCAACACGTAGCAGTGCAGGAGAGCAGTGCGTACCAACGAAGATTTGCAACACGTACGAACTGGACAGCAGTGTCTACCCATGAGGTTCTGCAACACGTACGAACACAGGTTGGCAATGTTGACGGCGGACGAGCAGTACGTACTAATGTAGAACAGCAGTGGGTACCAGCGAGGCTCTGCAACATGTACGAACACAGGTCAATGATGTTGATGGCAGACGAGCAGCACATACGAATGTAGGACAGCAGTGCATACCAACGAAGCTCTGTCATGAGTATAAATGCAGGTCAGCGATGTTGACAGTAGTTGAGTAGCGTGTACGAATGTAGCCAGTGGTAATGGTGGCAGGTGCGCAGCATGTAGGAATGTAGGACAGTGGTATGTACCCACGAGGTTCTGTGGCTCATAGATGCAAAACAAAATTGATACCCGCCACGAGGTTCTGCAATACATACGAACACAGGACGATGATGTTGACGACAGACAAGCAGAGCATACGAATGCAGTCAGCGGTAATGGTGGCAGTTACGTAGTATGTGGAGTGTAGGTCGTAGGTGTGTAGCAGTGCCATTTTGCAACATATATGATTGTTAGTCGTCGGTGTTGGTGGTAGACTAGCTGTGCATATGGATGTAGTACAGCGGTGTGTCCCAACAAGGTTCTGTAATGCGTACGAATGTAGGTCAGGAGTGCGTTCTACCGGTACGCCAGCGAGGAGGATTAGTGCAAACTGGGCACCATCTACGAATGTTGGTCAGGTACTGTCATGACTGAAAAGATTGCGATTGGGATATATGGTCGTGGTTGTGAGAAGTACTGAGTTTATTTGCTATATAACTCCAACATAACTGCCGACCACCTCTCGGGCTGAGGATCGTACTCTTCATTCGAAGATACCAACTTTCACCAACAACTGGAGTCCCCCTCCGACTCCAACTCCAACTCCAACCCCAGCTCTGACTCCAAACGTACCCATTCCTTCTGGTCGTACCACCCGCTACTCAGTATATCACCATAATATGACTCTCCAGTATCATCGTGAGACTGCTCATTGATGGCGGCTTCACTGTCCGGAATAGGTGTGACATTGGGGTTGTCTCGTAACCGGAGTGTAGGTAGAATCAAAGGTAATCAGGCTACTTTCGATAATTCACAACGGAATAATCTTAGATCTTGTGTGTGGGTTTGGTGGGATTTGGTTCGGTAGTGTTGTAGGTGTTGTTCCGGCTGGTTTCTCTCGGTGAGGAGAGAAATCCTCTTCCTTTTGTAGAGAAAGAGCCGACGTGAGATCTGATGAATTCGCGTGAGAAGTGGTGACTCGGGTTTGGATTCCCCCGAGGTGCATAGACCCCGTGGGCGGATCATTGGCCCTGGCCGGGGTATAGATAAGGGAGATGAGTTCGTCATGCAACTGGGCGGGGAACTCTTGCATCTAGACTCATACGTGGCTCCCCCCGCAGGGATCCATGCCAGTCCCAGCAAGGACCCAGATTCTCTGCATACATGGCTCCCCCCGCAAGGGGACTAACCAACGTCTGGCCTCTCCCCGTGAGGAGTCAGACTATGTCTGCTAAGACTGCTTCGTTTACACTCAGACCCCCACCTCGGAGCTCCCTCGTCAGATCCCCGCAGGGTTCCATCTCCCCCTGCAAAGTTCGATCTCTCGGCCGAGAGCTAACTCCGGCTCCTTAACTCCGGCCTAGACTCCTGATCCATCATCTGTCACCCGCGAGCCTTCCCACTACTCTGTCGCTAAGTGATCTAGATACTCTATGTACTTCGTGAAATATTCAGGTGTAACACTACCTCCCCTCTCCCTTAGCCTCGTCCCAAGTGCTAATCTCGGCCTATCTAAGTAGCCCGTCTCTTGCTTGGATCGTGAGATTCTTTCAACGCTGAGTTCCTTGCAGCGTCACGGACTGCAGTCCTCCACCCCTGCAGCCCTCCCAGCCACCGGATCAGGGCATCATTCTCTGTAATCCGTCGGAATGGCTGGGCCCTCTGAGTAGGCCGGTGCGTACTCATACTGTCGATGTCTCTCGCCGGGCCGCCGTGTCCATGAAGACGAAAGCACCAGTTTTCCCAGTGCGCATCCTGTCGATCTTCGGCTGGGGCACGTGGAAGGAGTAACCAAGCCCGAGCAAGCCGAACGAGCCAATGGTGTGCACACAGAGGTGTCCGTCTGCCGCCAGGATCCGCCGCCTGTTGGTGGGTTCGTCTTCCACGGCCATTACCCCGGCGCGGAGTTTGTTCGTCTGTCGTTGGCTGAGTCGGGCACTCGTGAACGGGAGTATATGACGCTTTTCCGGGTCTGGGACACATGGAACGAGTGACCTTCTCGACTCAGGGTTCGTGCCTGGGCACCCTTCTTGCCCTCGTAGGTGTACATACAGAGCTGGACCGTACCGAGCACCTACGGCTTCCGTCCGATCGAGTCCGACGTATCCAACGGCGGTTTGTCGTGCCGGAGCTTCGGTGCCTGAGAAGCGGGTCTTTTCCTTGTTTGAGTGTGAGATGAAATCCTCCAGCCCCTTCATCTCTACTACCGACAGTGCTTCGAGGGCCCTTCTATGGACATCCCTTCTAGGCGTCGGCGAGTTGGTAGTCCCTTGGCGCGTCCGGATTTCGTTGGTGATACTTCCGGAGTTTCTCCAGACCACCTACCGAAAAGTTGTCGAATGGTTCTTCCGTCCAGTCTTGGCGTTCCGGATAGTCGAGCCATTTGACGAGGTATAGAATTCGTTTGTTATTTCCCCGGCCGCACTCGACCGAGGACATAACTTTTTCGACATCGTATTCCTCGCTTTGTTCGATGTCGTCTGCCTTCCGGAGTACCTTGGATGGATCCGGTGGGGCTCAGTGTTCACTTGTTCGGTATGGTTCGAGGAGCGAGACATGGAAGACGTTGTGGATCTTCCAATTCCGAGGCAGCGTGAGGCGGACAGCGAATGGGGAGACGATTTTCTCAATCTGGAAGGGACCATGATTCTTGTGGTCCAGCTTCCTCAAGGGGCGGCGGGTTTTAATATTCCGTCCGCTGAGCATTACCAAGTCTCCTACTTGGTATGCCGGGGGTTCTTAACAGTCCGGGTCGGTGTACTGGCGCATTCGCTCCTGTGCGGCTTCCAGCCCCTTGCGGGACTCGTCATGCACGGTGTGCATCCAATGCGCATAGACTGTGCTGGCCGGGTTGAGAGGTCCAGTGGTAGCAGGGTCCATGGTAACCGGGTGGAATCCGTAGTTGGCGTAGAACGGGGACATCCCGTTGCCGACGGTGACCGAATTGTTGTAACCAAACTCGGTCATTGGTAGGAGGGTGACCCAGTTGTCCTGTTCCTTGCCGACGAATGCTCGGAGGTATGCCTCGATTGTCTGGTTGAGACGTTCCGTTTGTCCGTCGGTCTGTGGGTGGAAGGCTGTTGACATTCGGGGTCGGATCCCAGACAGCTGGAGAAATTCCTTCCAGACTTCCGAAGTGAACCGCGAGTCTCGGTCGGAAACGATATCGGTTGGAAGTCCGTGGTACTTCCAAATTTCCCTTGCGAAGGTTACTGCCAGGTCGGCGGCAGTCTTCTTTTCTTTTGGCAGCGGAAGGAAGTGCGCCATCTTTGTCAACCGGTCGATAACCACCCACAATTGGTCGCAATCCTCCGACAATGGCAACTCGGTGATGAAGTCCATTGCGATAGACTGCCATGGAGCATAGGGGAGCTCCAGAGGGGATGACAGTCCATAGGGCTGGTGCCGTGTTGCCTTGTTCCGCTGGCATTCCGGGCAGCTTCGGACGAAGTCGATGATTCGCTCCTCCATCTTCGGCCACCAGAAGTTTCGTCTGACGAGCTCAATGGTTTTATCTTGTCCCATATGGCCCGCCACCTTTGAGTCGTGCTCTGACTCGAGAATTGTTTGTTTGAGGGGTCCATCCTCCGGGATCCAGAGCATACCCTTTCGGTAGAGCAGCCCCTCCTTGATCTCGAGGATTTCCTCGGTTCTAGCCTTTCGGCTCCTCCGAGTGACCTCACGTGGGCCCCCGGCTACCTCCTCGGCCTTTCGGCCATCCGCCACAGGTTCCTCCTGTGCCGCTTCCTGTTCCACCCGCTTCCAAGCCCGCTGGTATTCCTCGTCGTCCTGCCCTTTTTCCCGAACCATCATTGCAAATTCCTCCGACCATTTTCTTGAAGGGAGCGAAGCGAGCCGCGCAGAGGAGCAAATGAATGAGCGCCCCTGTCTTTCAGGCTCTGCAAAGTGATTTTCCTGCAAAACCGTCGTGATCGGCTGGTTTTCTACCCCCCCCTTCTCAGGGCTGTACTCCGAACGTCTAGAAAGCGCGTCCGGCTTGCCGGTCTTCGTTCCTGGTTGGTAGTTGATGCAAAAGTCGATGCCGGCGAGCTCCTGTGCCCAGCGCGCTTGTCGGTGGTTGAGTACTTTTGTTGTAGTGAAGTACTCAAGGTTCTGGTGGTCTGAAAAGACTTGCACCTGGTGGACCGTGCCTTCGCAGTATCGTCGCCAATGTTTGAATGCATCGACGACCGCGAGAAGTTCCTTGTCGTGGATTTCGTAATTGATCTCCGCAGGCTGGAACTTCCTGGAGTGGAAGTCTACCGGGTGTAGTCGGTTTTCGTCATCTCGTTGGGATAGCACGGCTCCGAGAGCAAAGTCCGACGCATCGGTTTCGATAATGACCGGCTTTGTTGGGTCAAAGTGGGCCAAGATTGGTGCCGTGGTGAACCGTTTTTTCAATTCTTTGAAGGCAGCTTCTGCCTCCAGGTTCCATTCCCAACTTTTTCCCGCTTCTTTCTTTGTGAGTTCCGTGAGGGGCTGTGTCACCTTGGAGTAGTCCTGTATGAAGCGTCTGTAGAAGTTGGCGAATCCTAGGAACGATTGTACTTCCGTGATGTTTCCCGGCCGCTCCCATTGCAGGACAGCTTCCACCTTTTCTGTCGACATCTTAATTCCGTAGCGACCGATGATGTATCCTAGGAACTCCACTTCTTGAAGTCTCCATAGGCATTTTTCCGGAGCGACCGCCAATCCGTTCTTTTGCAGCCTTTTGAGCACTTTCTTGACAATTTGGTCGTGCTCTTCCCTGGTTTTCGCATAGACCAATATGTCGTCCATGTAGGCTAGGACTCCTACGTCGAGCATATCGGAAAAGACATGATTCATCATGTCTTGGAAGGTGGATGGGGCGTTCGTAAGTCCGAATGGCATTACCTGGAATTCGTACAGGCCATAGCGGGTTCTGAACACTGTCTTCCATTCGTCTCCTTCCCTTATTCGGATGAGGTTGAATCCGTTTTTTAGATCCATCTTGGTGAACCATTGTGCTCCCTGTACCCGGTCTTGTAGTTCTTGCATTAGGGGCAGTGGGTATCGGTTCGGGATGGTAATGCGGTTCAACGCTCGGTAATCCACGCACAGCTGGAGTCCTCTTCCATGCGGTTTGGGAACGAACAGGATTGGCAATCCTGCAGGGGATGTAGACCGCTTGATTTTGCCTGTTCGTTCCATCTGCTTCAGCCATTCCCAGAGTGTCTGTAGTTCGATCTCGGAAAGAGGGTAAATGGGGCCCCAAGGTGCCGTACTCCCTTCTTGCAAGTCGATTTTGCAGTCGTATGGTTTGTGCTCCGGTAGTACGTCTGCGGCCTCCTTGCACATGATGTTCAGGTACTCCCTGAACTCGAGCGGGACGTCGGGTGCTTCTGGGGTGATTGCTGCCACATATCCTATGGTTTGGGCGTCTGGGTCCAAACTTACCGACTTGTCCCAAGTTAATGAGAATGCACTTTGTTCAAATTTGGTGCATTCGTTTAGGCAGCACTGACTGTTAAATCGGACTTCCTCTATAGTCCAAGCCCCTTGTGGCGGGTGTTTGGATATCCAGCTGAAAGGGAGAAAGATGTCGATCTCGGGGTCCATGGGCGTTACTTCGAATTTTTCCCATGAATAGTGCCTTCGGTGCTGGAGCAACGGCTTTGTAAAATATTGGCCGGCTCCTTCGACCTTTTCCCCTGTATAGATCTTGATTCCTTGAGGGTGTTGGTGGCACTTTGTCTTGATTCCCTGTTTTTCCACAGTTCGTTCGTTGATTAATGCAACTGAACATCTGGTGTCCAGCAGCGCTCTGATTTGATGGGTCTTTCCGTCCTGGTGTACCATCATGTCTATTACTGGACGGGGGTCACTCAATTTTTTTTTTTTCGAGGTTCCAGCACTTGGTTCCCCAGCTGGTCGTTTTCGCGATGTGCCGCAAATTATCGCAAAGGCCTCAGGTCGCGGCTGTTCCTGGCCTTTTAAAAATCCGAATCCGAGTCCTCCCATGGGAGGAAGCTGGCTTCTGTGTCCATGGTTTCCACCGCCGCTGTTTTTTGGGTTTTTGCGGTGGGTTCCAGGGTTGGACCGTCATTTTCCCTTGATCTCTTGGGACGGGGTGCCGGGGCGAGTCTTTCTCCTACCGCCGCGGCCTTCCAGGGGGCTGCTGGTAGCGCCGTTCCTTGTACTGTTTGGAACGAGAAACATTCGAAGGTTTTATGGCCGGTCCTTCCACATCTCCAACAGCCGTCCTGGTTCCTTTTGTGGGCGTCTATTTCCTGCTGAGGCAATCCTTTCAGGGCTGCCGCCGTATTCTCCCATTTTGTCGATCGGCCTCCGTCCCTTCGTGCTTCTTGCCGATCTTCCTTGCGCGGTGGTCGCGGGTCCTTTTTCCGGTCGTCCCTTCGCTTTTCTTCGGTTCGGGTCTTGCTCCCCGTGGGTTTTCCTTGCTCCCTAGCCTGCTTCAGAGCTTTTTTCTTTTCCACCTGTAGCGCTGCTTGGTAGGTGGCTTCTAGGAACCCTTCGTCGTCTGCGAATTCCCCCATGTAATGTGCGAACCGCATATCTAGCACCGCGTCCGTCATCGCTAGGTCAATTTTTTCCTGCAGACTTTCGCTGGCGGCCCGGGCGTAATTATTCAGGGCCTGGAATTCCGTCATGTAGGCCCTTATGTCTCCCGAGTACTTGAGCTGGCTTAGCTTTAGCTGGGCGTTGGCTGCCTCCCTGGGGTCATGGTATTCCGTTCGGATATCCGCTGCGTAATTGACCCAGGAGTCGTTTTCTCCCAGCGTGTCGTAGCGGTGTAGGTCCCATGCTTTGGCCGTTCCAGTCAGTAGTGTCCCTACCCAGGCTATCTTCTGCTGGTCTCTGGTTTCCGGATAGAAGCTCAGGTACTTGGTGACCGACTTCCACCAGGTGTTGAACGGGGTGGAGGGCTTTCCGTCGAAGGTCTCGGGATTCGTCATTTTAAGACGCGACGTTCGTACCGAGACCGGTGCGGGGTTAGGCTGGGTGGCCCGTGCCATTCCTTCTGCTACCGCGCTGGCCACGGTCCGGGTGAGTTCTTCCGTAGTCAAGGTTCGTCTCGCCGGAGGAGGCGTCGGTGAATTCCGTCGCGACCTTGGGGGCGGCGATGGCGGTGGTGGAGGCGGCAGGGGCCGATTTGGCGGTCGTGGGGGTTCTCCTCCTCCTCCAAACATTGGAGGCCTTGGTGGGGACGGGGACAGTGCTGGACGGCGAGTTCTTCGATCCGGCCTGGGTGGCACCATCGGTCGCTGGATCCTTGTGGATCGTTCGTCCGCGGGTCCTGTGCAGAGTTGTCGCAGGGCGCTGGCTAAGCTGGACGTGGATGGTGGGGCCGGACTACGCCATGCTTCTGGTTCTGGCGTGGAGCGACCCGATGCCTGAGCCGGGGGGAGCGGAGTCTCTGGGATTCGGATTTGCGCGGCCATTTGCTGTAGCACTGCTGCCTGGCGCTGCATTTCTTCCCAGGCTTCTAGCAATTGCCGCTCTAGGTATTCCACTCGTTTCTGATGTTCTTCAGCCCATAATTCTACATTACCTTGGAAATTCGCCAAATGTTGGCTTCGCGCTATGTTGGCCTCGGCTAGGAATGAGATGAAGTCGTTCAGTCGGGCCAGCTGAGTGGCTTGGCCGGCCTGTTTTTGCGTAGCTTCCTGGGTTCGCTCGATAATGGCCCCCCAGACATTTTGCGCAAAGGCCTGGTATGCCGTGGCCGCGCTTGCCAACTCGCTTCGTATCCAATCTCCTGTGATTGTCTCATTAGCGCGGAGCCGGTCATATACATACCTGGTACCCTCCGACAGGTCATGGTATGCCTGCTCGATCTGCTTAATTCTTTGATCCGTTTTATCGACCGTGCTGCCGCAGAGGCGGACTAGCTGTGCCAAATCCCCTTCTGCCTGTTTTTGTAGTTTGACTAAGGCACGGAGCCATGTCGCCGGGTTGGAGATTTCGAGGGTTTCCTCCGCAGGGACCGTTCCGTCTGTGATCTGTAGTACGTCCCGAGGGGCTTCCAAGCGGAGCATGTTGAAATCGGTAGACGCCATTTCACGGGTTCAGTATAGGTCAAGAAAGTGTCCTGTGTAGATTGTTTCGTCATCGGTAAAGTAATAGTCACAGAGATCTCGGAGCTCGTCTTCTGTGAATTCGGCGTTTGTATGGTTGTGCGCGCGGTTGACCCAGTATTACGTATACCAGTTCCAGGGCTCGTGGTCGCCTTCGAGGTAGGGCGTAGGGATAGGTCCGTCGCTGAATGTATCCCACTGTTCGTAGCCGGCTAATTCGCTATCGATCGATTGGAATGTATAGTCGAAGGCGTACTGAGACTTAGGTTCCAAGAAGGTGGATAGCTCGAGGAGATAAAGGTGGTCTTCAAAGTAGGTGTCGTCAAAGTTCATCACGAAAGTAAGGTGATTTGAGATCAAGATTATAGTGTGACACTGGGGTTGTCTCGTAACCGGAGTGTGGGTAGAATCAAAGGTAATCAGGCTACTTTCGATAATTCACAACGGAATAATCTTAGATCTTGTGTGTGGGTTTGGTGGGATTTGGTTCGGTAGTGTTGTAGGTGTTGTTCCGGCTGGTTTCTCTCAGTGAGACGAGAAATCCTCTTCCTTTTGTAGAGAAAGAGCCGACATGAGATCTGATGACTTCGCGTGAGAAGTGGTGACTCGGGTTTGGATTCCCCCAAGGTGCATAGACCCCGTGGGCGGATCATTGGCCCTGGCCAGGGTATAGATAAGGGAGATGAGTTCGTCATGCAACTGAGCGGGGAACTCTTGCGTCTAGACTTGTACGTGGCTCCCCCCGCAGGGATCCATGCCAGTCCCCGCGAGGACCCAGATTCTCTGCGTACCTGGCTCCCCCCGCAAGGGGACTAACCAACGTCTGGCCTCTCCCCGCAAGGAGTCAGACCATGTCTGCTAAGACCGCTTCATTTGCACTCAGACCCCCACCTCGGAGCTCCCTCGTCCGATCCCCGCAGGGTTCGATCTCCTCCCTCAAAGTTCGATCCCTCGGCCGAGAGCTAACTCCGGCTCCTTAACTCCGGCCTAGACTCCTGATCCATCATCTGTCACCCGCGAGCCTTCCCACTACTCTGTCGCTAAGTGATCTAGATACTCTATGTACTTCGTGAAATATTCAGGTGTAACACTACCTCCCCTCTCCCTTAGCCTTGTCCCGAGCGCTAATCTTGTCCTATCTAAGTAACCCGTCTCTTTTTTGGATCATGAGATTCTTTCAATGCTGAGTTCTTGCAGCGTCACGGACTGCAGTCCTCCACCCCTACAGCCCTCCCAGCCACCGGATCAGGACATCATTCTCTGTAATCCGTCGGAATGGCTGGGCCCTCTGAGTAGGCCAGTGCGTACTCATACTGTCGATATCTCTCGCCAGGCCACCGTGTCCATGAAGACGAAACAACCAGTTTTCCCAGTGCGCATCCTGTCGATCTTCGGCTGGGGCACCTGGAAGGAGTGACCAAGCCCGAGCAAGCTGAACGAGCCAATGGTGTGCACACAGAGGTGTCCGTCTGCCGCCAGGATCCGCCGCCTGTTGGTGGGTTCGTCTTCCACGGCCATTACCCCGGTGCGGAGTTTGTTCGTCTGTCGTTGGCCGAGTCGGGCACTTGTGGACGGGAGCATATCACGCTTTTCCGGGTCTGGGACACGTGGAACGAGTGACCTTCTCGACTCAGGGTTCGTGCCCGGGCACCCTTCTTGCCCTCGTAGGTGTACATACAGAGCTGGGCCGTACCGAGCACCTACGGCTTCCGTCCGATCGAGTCCGACGTATCCAACGGCGGTTCGTCGTGCCGGAGCTTCGGTGCCCGAGAAGCGGGTCTTTTCCTTGTTTGAGTGTGAGATGAAATCCTCTAGCCCCTTCATCTCTACTACCAACAGTGCTTCGAGGGCCCTTCTATGGACATCCCTTCTAGGCGTCGGCGAGTTGGTAGTCCCTTGGCGCGTCCGGATTTCGTTGGTGATACTTCCGGAGTTTCTCCAGACCACCTACCGAAAAGTTGTCGAATGGTTCTTCCGTCCAGTCTTTGCGTTACGGATAGTCGAGCCATTTGACGAGGTATAGAATTCATTTGTTATTTCCCCGGCCGCGCTCGACCGAGGACATAACTTTTTCGCCATCGTATTCCTCGCTTTGTTCGATGTCGTCTGCCTCCCGGAGTACCTTGGATGGATCCGGTGGGGCTCGGTGTTCACTTGTTCGGTATGGTTCGAGGAACGAGACATGGAAGACGTTGTGGATCTTCCATTTCCGAGGCAGCGTGAGGCGGACAGCGAACGGGAAGACGATTTTCTCAATCTGGAAGGGACCATAATTCTTGTGGTCCAGCTTCCTCGAGGGGCGGCGGGTTTTAATATTCCGTCCGCGGAGCATCACCAAGTCTCCTACTTGGTATGCCGGGGGTTCTTTACAGTCCGGGTCGGTGTACCGGTGCATTCGCTCCTGTGCGGCTTCCAGCCCCTTGCGGGACTCGTCATGCATGGTGTGCATCCAATGTGCGTAGACTGTGCTGGCCGGGTTGAGAGGTCCGGTGGTAGCAGGGTCCATGGTAACCGGGTGGAATCCATAGTTGGCGTAGAACGGGGACATCCCGTTGCCGACGGTGACCGAATTGTTGTAAGCAAACTCGGCCATTGGTAGGAGGGCGACCCAGTTGTCCTGTTCCTTGCCGACGAACGCTCGGAGGTATGCCTCGATTGTCTGGTTGAGACGTTCCGTTTGTCCGTCGGTCTGTGGGTGGAAGGCTGTTGACATTCGGGGTCGGATCCCAGACAGCCGGAGAAATTCCTTCCAGACTTCCGAAGTGAACCGGGAGTCTCGGTCGGAAACGATATCGGTTGGAAGTCTGTGGTACTTCCAAATTTCCCTTGCGAAGGTTACTGCCAGGTTGGCGGCAGTCTTCTTTTCTTTTGGCAGCGGAAGGAAGTGCGCCATCTTTGTGAACCGGTCGATAACCACCCACAATTGGTCGCAATCCTCCGACAATGGCAACTCGGTGATGAAGTCCATTGCGATTGACTGCCATGGAGCATAGGGGAGCTCCAGAGGGGATGACAGTCCATAGGGCTGGTGCCGTGTTACCTTGTTCCGCTGGCATTCTGGGCAGCTTCGGACGAAGTCGATGATTCGCTCCTCCATCTTCGGCCACCAGAAGTTTCGTCTGACAAGCTCAATGGTTTTATCTTGTCCCATATGGCCCGCCACCTTTGAGTCGTGCTCTGACTCGAGAATTGTTTGTTTGAGGGGTCCATCCTCCGGGATCCAGAGCATACCCTTTCGGTAGAGCAGCCCCTCCTTGATCTTGAGGATTCCCTCTGTCCTAGCCTTTCGGCTCCTCCGAGTGACCTCACGTGGGCCCTTGGCTACCTCCTTGGCCTTTCGGCCATCCGCCACAGGTTCCTCCTGTGCCGCTTCCTGTTCCACCCGCTTCCAAGCCCGCTGGTATTCCTCGTCGTCCTGCCCTTTTTCCCGAACCATCGTTGCAAATTCCTCCGACTATTTTCTTGAAGGGAGCGAAGCGAGCCACGCAGAGGAGCAAATGAATGAGCGCCCCTGTCTTTCAGGCTCTGCAAAGTGATTTTTCTGCAAAACCGTCATGATCGGCTGGTTTTCTACCCCCCCCTTCTCAGGGCGGTACTCCGAACGCCTAGAAAGCGCGTCCGGCTTGCCGTTCTTCGTTCCTGGTCGGTAGTAGATGCAAAAGTCGATACTGGCGAGCTCCTGTGCCCAGCGCGCTTGTCGGCGGTTGAGTACATTTGTTGTAGTGAAGTACTCAAGGTTTTGGTGGTCTGAAAAGACTTGTACCTGGTGGACCACGCCTTCACAGTATCGTCGCCAATGCTTGAATGCATCGACGACCGCGAGAAGTTCCTTGTCGTGGATTTCGTAATTGATCTCCGCAGGCTGGAACTTCCTGGAGTGGAAGGCTACCGGGTGTAGTCGGTTTTCGTCATCTCGTTGGGATAGCACGGCTCCGAGAGCAAAGTCCGACGCATCGGTTTCGATAATGACCGGCTTTGTTGGGTCAAAGTGGGCCAAGATTGGTGCCGTGGTGAACCGTTTTTTCAATTCTTTGAAGGCAGCTTCTGCCTCCAGGTTCCATTCCCAACTTTTTCCCGCTTCTTTCTTTGTGAGTTCCGTGAGGGGCTGTGCCACCTTGGAGTAGTCCTGTATGAAGCGTCTGTAGAAGTTGGCGAATCCTAGGAACGATTGTACTTCCGTGATGTTTCCCGGCCGCTCCTATTGCAGGACAGCTTTCACTTTTTCTGTCGACATCTTAATTCCGTCGCGACCGATGATGTATCCTAGGAACTCCACTTCTTGAAGTCTCCATAGGCATTTTTCCGGAGCGACTGCCAATCCGTTCTTTTGCAGCCTTTTGAGCACTTCCTTGACAATTTGGTCGTGCTCTTCCCTGGTTTTCGCGTAGACCAATATGTCGTCCATGTAGGCTAGGACTCCTACATCGAGCATATCGGAAAAGACATGATTCATCATGTCTTGGAAGGTGGATGGGGCGTTCGTAAGTCCGAATGGCATTACCTGGAATTCGTACAAGCCATAGCGGGTTCTGAACGCTGTCTTCCATTCATCTCCTTCCCTTATTCGGATGAGGTTGAACCCGTTTTTTAGATCCATCTTGGTGAACCATTGTGCTCCCTGTACCCGGTCTTGTAGTTCTTGCATTAGGGGCAGTGGGTATCGGTTCGGGATGATAATGCGGTTCAACGCTTGGTAATCCACGCACAGCCGGAGTCCTCTTCCATGCGGTTTGGGAACGAACAGGATTGGTGATCCTGCAGGGGATGTAGACCGCTTGATTTTGCCTGTTCGTTCCATCTCCTTCAGCCATTCCCGGAGTGTCTGTAGTTCGATCTCGGAAAGAGGGTAAATGGGGCCCCAAGCCGCCGTACTCCCTTCAGGCAAGTCGATTTTGCAGTCGTATGGTTTGTACTCCTGTAGTGCGTCTGCGGCCTCCTTGCACATGATGTTCAGGTACTCCCTGAACTCGAGCGGGACGTCGGGTACTTCTGGGGTGATTGCTGCCACATATCCTATGGTTTGGGCATCTGGGTCCAAACTTACCGACTCGTCCCAAGTTAATGAGAATGCACTTTGTTCAAATTTGGTGCATTCGTTTAGGCAGCGCTGACTGTTAAATCGGACTTCCTCCGTAGTCCAAGCCCCTTGTGGCGTGTGTTTGGATATCCAGCTGAAAGGGAGAAAGATGTCGATCTCGGGGTCCATAGGCGTTACTTCGAATTTTTCCCATGAATAGTGCCTTCGGTGCTGGAGGAGCAATGGCTTTGTAAAATATTGGCCGGCTCCTTCGACCTTTTCCCCCGTATAGTTCTCGATTCCTCGAGGGTGTTGGTGGCGCTTTGTCTTGATTCCCCGTTTTTCCACAGTTCGTTCGTTGATTAATGCAACTGAACGTCTGGTGCCCAGCAGCGCTCTGATTTGATGGGTCTTTCCGTCCTGGTGTACCATCATGTCTGTTACTGGACGGGGGTCGCTCAATTTCTTTTTCTTCGAGGTTCCAGCACTTGGTTCCCCGGCTGGTCGTTTTCGCGATGTGCTGCAAATTATCGCAAAGGCCTCAGGTCGCGGCTGTTCCTGGCCTTTTAGAAATCCGAATCCGAGTCCTCCCATGTGAGGAAGCTGGCTTCTGTGTCCATGGTTTCCACCGCCGCTATTTTTTGGGTTTTTGCAGTGGGTTCCGGGGTTGGACCGTCATTTTCCCTTGGTCGCTTGGGACGGGGTGCTGGGGCGAGGCTTTCTCCTACCGCCGAGGCCTTCCAGGGGGCTGCTGGTAGCGCCGTTCCTTCTACTGTTTGGAACGAGAAACATTCGAAGGTTTTATACCCGGTCCTTCCACATCTCCAACAGCCGTCCTGGTTCCTTTTGTGGGCGTCTATTTCCTGCTGGGGCACTCCTTTCAGGGCTACCGCCGTATTCTCCCATTTTGTCGATCGGCCTCCGTCCCTTCTTGCTTCTTGCCAATCTTCCTTGCGCGGTGGTCGCAGGTCCTTTTTCCGGTCGTCCCTTCACTTTTCTTCGGTTCGGCTTGCGCTCCCCGTGGGTTTTCCTTGCTCCCTAGCCTGCTTCAGAGCTTTTTTCTTTTCCACCTGTAGCGCTGCTTGGTAGGTGGCTTCTAGGAACCCTTCGTCATCTGCGAATTCCCCCATGTAATGCGCGAACCACATATCTAGCACCGCGTCCGTCATCGCTAGGTCAATTTTTTCCTGCAGACTTTCGCCAGTGGCCTGGGCGTAATTATTCAGGGCCCAGAATTCCGTCATGTAGGCCCTTATGTCTCCCGAGTACTTGAGCTGGCTTAGCTTTAGCTGGGCATTGGCTGCCTCCCTGGGGTCGAGGTATTCTGTTCGGATATCCGCTACGTAATTGACCCAGGAGTCGTTTTCTCCCAGCGTGTCGTAGTGGTGTAGGTCCCATGCTTTGGCCGTTCCAGTCAGTAGTGTCCCTACCCAGGCTATCTTCTGCTGGTCACTGGTTTCCGGATAGAAGCTCAGGTACTTGGTGACCGACTTCCACCAGGTGTTGAACGGGGTGGAGGGCTTTCCGTCAAAGGTCTTGGGATTCATCATTTTAAGACGCGACGTTCGTACCGAGACCGGCGCGGGGTTAGGCTGGGTGACCCATGCCATTCCTTCTGCTACCGCGCTGGCCACGGTCCGGGCGAGTTCTTCCGTAGTCAAGGTTCGTCTCGCCGGAGGACGCGTCGGTGAATTCCGTCACGACCTTGAGGGCGGCGATGGCGGTGGTGGAGGCGGCAGGGGCCAATTTGGCGGTCGTGGGGGTTCTCCTCCTCCTCCAAACATTGGAGGCCTTGGTGGGGACGGGGACAGTGCTGGACGGCGAGTTCTTCGATCTGGCCTGGGTGGCACTGTCGGTCGCTGGATCCTTGTGGATCGTTCGTCCGCGGGTCCTGCACGTAGTTGTCGCAGGGCGCTGGCTAAGCTGGACGTGGATGGTGGGGCCGGACTGCGCCATGCTTCTGGTTCTGGCGTGGAGCGACCCGATGCCTGAGCCGGGGGGAGCGGAGTCTCTGGGATTCGGATTTACGCGGCCATTTGCTGTAGCACTGCTGCCTAGCACTGCGTTTCTTCCCGGGCTTCTAGCAATTGCCGCTCTAGGTATTCCACTCGTTTCTGATGTTCTTCAGCCCATAATTCTACATTACCTTGGAAATTCGCCAAATGTTGGCTTCGCACTATGTTGGCCTCGGCTAGGAATGAGATGGAGTCGTTCAGTCGGGCCAGCTGAGTGGCTTGGCCCGCCTGTTTTTGCGTAGCTTCCTGGGTTCGCTCGATAATGGCCCCCCAGACATTTTGCGCAAAGGCCTGGTATGCTGTGGCCGCGCTTGCCAACTCGCTTCGTATCCAATCTCCTGTGATTGTCTCATTAGCGCGGAGCCGGTCATATACATACCTGGTACCCTCCGACAGGTCATGGTATGCCTGCTCGATCTGCTTAATTCTTTGATCCGTTTTATCGACCGTGCTGCCGCAGAGGCAGACTAGCTGTGCCAAATCCCCTTCTGCCTGTTTTTGTTGTTTGACTAAGGCACGGAGCCATGTCGCCGGGTTGGAGATTTCGAGGGTTTCCTCCGCAGGGGCCATTCCGTCTGTGATCTGTAGTACGTCCCGAGGGGCTTCCAAGCGGAGCATGTTGAAATCGGTAGATGCCACTTCACGGGTTCAGTATAGGTCAAGAAAGTGTCCTGTGTAGATTGTTTCGTCGTCGGTAAAGTAATAGTCACAGAGATCTCGGAGCTCGTCTTCTGTGAATTCGGCGTTTGTATGGTTGTGCGCGCAGTTGACCCAGTATTGCGTATACCAGTTCCAGGGCTCGTGGTCGCCTTCGAGGTAGGGCGTAGGGATAGGTCCGTCGCTGAATGTATCCCACTGTTCGTAGCCGGCTAATTCGCTATCGATCGATTGGAATGTATAGTCGAAGGCGTACTGAGACTTAGGTTCCAAGAAGGTGGATAGCTCGAGGAGATAAAGGTGGTCTTCAAAGTAGGTGTCGTCAAAGTTCATCACGAAAGTAAGGTGATTTGAGATCAAGATTATAGTGTGATACTGGGGTTGTCTCGTAACCGGAGTGTGGGTAGAATCAAAGGTAATCAGGCTACTTTCGATAATTCACAACGGAATAATCTTAGATCTTGTGTGTGGGTTTGGTGGGATTTGGTTCGGTAGTGTTGTAGGTGTTGTTCTGGCTGGTTTCTCTCAGTGAGGCGAGAAATCCTCTTCCTTTTGTAGAGAAAGAGCCGACATGAGATCTGATGAATTCACATAAGAAGTGGTGACTCGGGTTTGGATTCCCCCGAGGTGCATAGACCCCATGGGCGGATCATTGGCCCTGGCCGGGGTATAGATAAGGGAGATGAGTTCGTCATGCAACTGGGCGGGGAACTCTTGCGTCTAGACTTGTACGTGGCTCCCCCCACAGGGATCCATGCCAGTCCCCGCGAGGACCCAGATTCTCTGCGTACATGGCTCCCCCTGCAAGGGGACTAACCAACGTCTGGCCTCTCCCCGCGAGGAGTCAGACCATGTCTGCTTAGACCGCTTCGTTTGCACTCAGACCCCCACCTCGGAGCTCCCTCGTCCGATCCCCGCAGGGTTCGATCTCCTCCCACAAAGTTCGATCCCTCGGCCGAGAGCTAACTCCGGCTCCTTAACTCCGGCCTAGACTCCTGATCCATCATCTGTCACCTGCGAGCCTTCCCACTACTCTGTCGCTAAGTGATCTAGATACTCTATGTACTTCGTGAAATATTCAGGTGTAACAATAGGTGTGCGCGAAACCATCATTCTTGCCATTCAACTGCGTTTGTTTCGAACTGGAGTCACTGAAACCTCACGTCTCTACTGGTGGTGAACAACTATAGGGGAAGACCCACTCTCTGGGTTGTTCTGCCCAAGCTGAGAGCTGCTGGGCTGTCTACGGGCTCGGGCTGGCAGCGGTGGTGGAAGGTTCTTGCTGGCAGTAAACTGGCTGGCATTCATCCTTTTGTTGGGGTCCCAACTGTCAGGGTTGGCAGCCTGACCATCAGGGCTGACCGCGCCTCTGTTTCTGCACTTGTCGGTCCTTTCAGGTCGACTACTTTCCTCATCATCGGAATACAGCCTATTGATCGCGGCACCGTACTGCGCGAGATCCTCCAGCCCAAAGACAATGCTGGATACTGGCAGTTTCCCCTTGACTGTGGAAATCTTCGCCGCAATAGCTTTCCGAATTTTCAAGAGGATGGTGTCTGTTTCATTCAGTGTATCCCAAAGCACTGATAATTTTTGATAATCTGCTGCCAATAATTAGCTCAGTTCTAGAGATGGTATATGCAATTCTGAGGGTGGCAGGTAAGGTTTGTCAGTTCTAACATACCTCCAATAGCGTCCCAGGTGAAGTTGACCTTAACCCCTTGGTCATGCTCCAGCAACCATGATTGCAATGCAAACAACATCGCAGTAACTGCAAGCAGCACGCTGGCTTTCCCAAGATTTCCAAGCAGGAGGTCCATGTCATTTACCTTGAATGGCCTCCTGCGGAGGTGTAGAAACAGTGATTGGTATAGAATGTCGACGATCGCAGCATTCGAGAATGGCAGATCCCACTTCTAGTGTCATATTAGCAACTGTTGAAGTTGTAGCCACAGTACATACAACGCAATCTTGATGCATGAACCGAAAATCATTAACCAGCCATGTAATGACTGATTTAATCTCCTGGGCATCCATCCTCGCAGCATCCAAGCTGTATGATTTCAGTATGATGCTCTTAGCCTTGGCGAGTACATGGCTATGCTTGTTGCCAATGGTGTTCTTCATCTGCACTAATGGTCAGTGCAACTCTGAGGGTTGGATATACACCTACATACCACCAATATTGACACCGAACCGGTGAACAGTGACGCCACCAGTCTCGCTGCAATAGGGTCTTTTAAAGCAGCCATCCAGAGCTTCTTCGCTAACATCTTCCAGGTTTTAGGGTCTCAAGGTGGCCAAGCGCCATACTCCAACATGTAGAATTCAACCTGGTACGATCAGCATGATTACTACAGGAGCAGGGGCTCCCAAAAAAATCAATTAAAAAAATTAAAAACCTGTGGGCAAGTTGACAAATCACCCTCTCATCATCAGTCACAATATACTTCACAGAAAATCCCAAGTCCACGGGACAAAGGGATGGGGTTATCGACAACTGCTCCAACAATGATGGCTATTGCGAGGACAACTGTGACAGCTGTGAAGATAGCTTAGGTGGCTGTGGTACAAGGGCCGGCGATGACGGCTTCGACAACAGTGATTGTATACATGGCAGCTGAGTTGGCCGTTGTGAAGTCTGCAGGTTCATCTGGACAGTCTCTGAAGTTCTCATGGGAACCCGCTGGGAATGCGTAGGTCGCACCTGAGAAAGCTGCTTCGACTGCGATTGGAATTCTGGTGTCAACGTACGGAACCCCTCTGTAGTGTCTTTCCCCACGGCAGTAGTGTCCAGGGCTCCTTGAAGGCTGCAATTGGGACTCTGACAGTTGGACATCTTGCTGAGTACTTACCGGTGGATTTTCACGGGATTTCTTCGTCACCTTCACAATGCGCATCCGACTTTCAGTAAAGTGGAAGGGTGTATCTGATCTCATTCCTTTGGTAAACTGGGCCACTTTCAGAGACTCAGTGATGCTCGACTGGCTAGATTGGGACATGTTGTCTAGAGTTGAGTCGGATGGTTCTTTGAAAGTGGAAGTTGGATCGATCGTAGGAGTTGAAGGTGTAGTTGTGAGGGCTACGAACACGGCTTGCAGAAAGGAAAGAGTACTATGCAAATACATATCGTTTTCCATTCGAAAAGAAAGGGGACGGCCATTAGCATCGTGGGTCCTACAGCTTTGGGCCCACCCATCAATGCTATGATCTCATCCAGCAAGGCATGAGTGGCCCTTGCTCAATGAAGCTATGACTTCATTTCGTAGGATTGCAACCACAACTCTAGAAGCTGGAAAAATGTCACCTGAGCACACAATGAGATACCCGGAACTGAAAATAGGGAAAGATACCATTCAAAAAACTCCAAAACCCAGAAAGATCGCCCAACTGTAAATCACCCAAAAACCCCAAAAGAAAGAAGCCAAAAAAGAAATCCTGAGAACCAAAAAACCCAATCCAAAACCAAAAAAAACGGTACCAATATAAGTGTACAGACAACCCTCAGAGGTGGTGGGACAGCTCGCGCACAGAGCTTTCGGGCGAAAGTTCCTCCAGAGAACACAGCAAGCCAACCATGCTAAACTCCAGCACCGGAAACATTTCTCGTGGGAAACCTTCGAAGTAACACCTATGGAACCCAGAGTGGACGTCTTCCTCCCATTCTGGTGGATCGACAAGCATACCCCACAAGGAAAGTGGACGAGCATGGAAGTACGGTTCAACTCTCCCAGCTACTTGGAAAAATGCACAAAGTTCGAGACCGCCAACTTCAAGCTTTCCTGGGACGAGGATATATGCCAAGATCTGGATGCCCAGGTGATAGGCTACCTCTCAGCAGCAAAAACCAAGAACCCACTATGCCTTGTCCCTGTGAGATTACACCAGTATCTGGACGTAATGGAAATGGAACTGGCAGAGGCATTACCGGCCCAGAACACCTATGACTGTAAGATCGACCTCAAGGAAGGAAGCACAGTGCCGAGGGGACCGATATACCCCCTATCCGAGGTAGAACTACAAGCACTACGGGAATGGCTGAAGGAAATGGAAGGAACAGGAAAAATCCGCCGCTCAACATCCACAGCCGGATCACCAATCCTGTTTGTACTAAAACCCAATGGAAGGGGTTTGAGGTTATACGTTGACTATTGAGCACTGAATCAAATCACAATCCCCAACTGATACCCACTCCCACTAATGCAGGAACTTCAAGACCGGGTACAAGACACCCAGTGGTTTACGAAATTGGACCTCAAAAACGGGTTCAACCTAATCAGAATACGAGAAGGAGATGAGTGGAAAACCACTTTCAGACCAAGATACAGTCTATACGAATTTCAGGTTATACTGTTCGACCTTACCAATGCACCCTCCACCTTCCAGGGCATGATGAATCATGTCTTTTCCGATATGCTAGATCTCGGACAGATAACCTATATGGACGACATCCTAACATACGGAAAAACACAAAAAGAGCAAGACGGAATCGTAGAAGAAACACTTAAGAGGTTACATGTCAATGGATTGGCAGTAAGCCCAGTAAAGTGTGTATGGAAGGCACCCCAAGTGGAATTCCTAGGATACAACATCGGACGCGATGGAGTCAGAATGTCGAAGGAAAAAGTGGAAGCGGTACTGTCATGGAAAACATCTGGCTTGCTGATGGAAATGCTATCGTTCCTGGGATTCGCCAACTTCTACTCACAGTTCATTCGAGACAACTCCTGAGTAGCTCGACTGCTCACCAAACTAAAGAAGAAAACGGGAATGGAATGGAGTTGGAACCCAGAGGTAGGAGCAGTGTTCGAAGAACTCAAACGAAGATTTTCAATGGCCCCGATATTGGCCCACTTCAATGCAGAAAAACCAGTAATTATCGAGACCGACGCATCTGATTTTGCCATAGGAGCAGTCCTATCGCAACGAGATGAAGAAAACCGGCTACAGCCAGTGGCGTTCCCCTCCTGAAAGTTTCAGCTGGTGGAGATTAACTATGAGATCCACAACAAAGAACTATTGGCAGTAGTCAACGCCTTTAAGCATTGGAGGCGATACTGTGAGGGAGCTCAGCATCAGTTGCAAGTATTCTCAGACCACCAAAACCTGGAATACTTCACCACGACAAAAGTGCTAAACCGGTGACAGGCAAGATAGGCCCAGGAGTTAGCAGGCATCGACTTTCGAATCTACTACCGACCCGGAATCCAGAACGGCAAACCAGATACACTATCAAGGCGTTCAGAGTACTACCCAGGAAAGGGGGGGATAGAAAACCAGCCAATAACGACGGTTTTGCAGGAAAAACACCTCGCGGAACGACAAACCCGCTCGTTTATTGCATCATCAGCAAGACTGACATTACTCCCTCCATGGAAATGGAGAAAGGAATTTGTGGAATGAGTCTGCAGGAAGGCAAAAGAAGACCCAGCATACCAACAAGGCTGGGAAGTAGCAAAAACAGAAACAGAAGACGCTCCCCAAAGCAAAAGACAGCGGACGGACCGAAAGAACAGGAACAAAACGTTGAAAATTCAGGACGAACTGCTCTACCGGAAAAATATGCTTGGGATCCAGAACGATGAAGAATTAATCCAAGCCATCCTGGAATCAGAGCACGACACAAAAGTGGCTGGGCACATGGGCCAGGACAAAACGATCGAATTAATCCGGCAAAACTTCTGCTGGCCAAAAATGAACGAATGAATTATCGACTTCGTCCAAAGCTGCCCAGAATGCCAGCAGAATAAGGCGGCATGCCACCAGCCATACGGACTATCCTCACCCTTGGAATTATCATACTCCCTGTGGCAATCGATAGCAATAGACTTCATAATGGAACTACCAAAGTCAGAAGGGTGTGACCAGTTGTGGGCTATCATCGACAGATTTACAAAGATGGCCTATTTCGTCCTGCTGCTGGAAAACAAGAAAACGGCAGCGGATCTGGCTGTTACATTTGCATGGGAAATATGGTGACACCACGGACTCCCAGCCGACATCGTTTCGGACTGGGATTCGAGGTTTACCTCCGAAACCTGGAAGGAGTTCCTCCGGCTCAGTGGAATTCGGCCATGTATGTCAACAGTTTTCCACCTCCAAATGGATAGACAAACAGAACGGCTCAATTAAACAATTGAGGCCTACCTCTGGGCCTTTGTTAGCTGAAAACAAGACGACTGGGTACACCTGCTGCCAAGGGCTGAATTCGCCTACAACAATTCGACCACAACAGGAAACAGTATGTCCCCATTCTACGCTAACTATGGCTTCCACCCAGTGGCCATAGACCCGGCAACAATAGGCACCCTGAACCTGGCCAGCAAAGTATACACTCATTGGATACACACCGTGCATGATGAATCCCGAAAGGGGTTGGAAGATGCACAGGAGGGAATGTGACGTTATACCGACCCAAACCGAAAGGAACCCCCAGCATACCAAGTGGGAGACTTGGTAATACTCAATGGACGCAACATCAAAACGCGCCGACCAACGAAGAAGCTGGACCACAAAAATCATGGCCCCTTCCAAATCGAGAAGATCGTCTCCCCACTCACTGTTCACCTCACGCTGCCCCGGAAGTGGAAGATCCACAACGTCTTCCAAGTCTCGCTACTCGAACCCTATCGAAGAGTGCACATCGAATGCCACCGGACCCATCGAAGGTACTCCGGAAAGCGGACGACATCGAGCAAAGCGAGGAATACGATGTGGAAGAAGTTATGTCTTCGGTCGAATGCAGTCGGGAAAATAACAAAAGGATACTCTACCTCGTCAAATGGTTGAACTACCCAGAACGGAAGGATTGGACGGAGGAACCCTTTGACAACTTCTTGGAAGGAGGATTGGAAAAGCTCTGTGAATTCCATCGGCGAAATCCAGAGGCACCAAAAGACTATCATCTCGTATAAGGAACTAGTGACTCGAGCCAGCTCGGTGGTGACCCTGTCCCCGAAAGCGTGGTCACTCCTCGGTACATTCCTTGGCCACTGAGGGTCCATTCGGAGGGTCACTGCCCGGACACCGGTACCTGCACGAAGGACATCACTCTTATGACAAGATGGCTCAAAATGGACCCCGGAACTGAAGATGATGATACTACTGGAACCAACCCCGGCATATAGGATCACACCGTTTCGAAGCCTGAGGCCACAGAGCGGCAGAACAGCAGAGTAGGGGAAGACTGTTCCCGAAGGTGTGGCCACTCCTAGACATACTTTGTGGCCTGTAGGGCTTAATCAGGTGGGTTCCTATCTGGAAGCCGGTATAGCCCGGGGCCTACCAGCTCGCCACGCCAGATGCTGAGGCTATGGGATCCGAAACAGGGCCGATACACCCGGGATTCGACAGTAAGGGTACACACCAGCCTACTCTGAGGGCCCAGGCATCGCAACAGACTAAAGGACTTCTGAGGGAAGAGGGCTCCTTGTCCGGTATCTGAGAGGGCTGCATGGGAGGAGGACTGCAGTCACGGTATCCACAAATAAATCAGACACACAATTACGGAAGAGGAGGGCTACGACAAACGTGTTAGGACTCGGGAGGAGGCTAAGGGGAAGAGGAGGTAGTGTTACACTTGGGATATCTAGAGTACAAAGCTGGTTGGGGTGGCACGGGACTAGAGGATGACAGAACAATTCAAGAGTCTAGGAGGGAGGTAAGGAGAGGGAGTTTGGCTTACGGCCGAGAAATGGCTGTAAGAGTTTAACTCTGGAGATGAGGGGTTGACTACAAATGAGTGGAAACTGAACAGACTAGGGCTGACACCACACAGAGAATGAGGGGAGAGCCACATCATCTACGACAGATGTATGGAAGAGAGTCTGGGCTCAGAGGACCCTGTTCAGCTGCATGAAACCCCATCTCCCCTTATCTGCACCCCGGCCAGGACCAATGAAATCACCCATGAGGCCTCTACGCCTCAGGGGAATCCAACATCCGAGTCACCACCTCTCACACTGGCTTCTCTCAGATAAAAAAGGAAAGATTTCTCCCTCGACGGAAGGAAATCAGAACGAACACCCTCACCAACACTACTACCGAACCCACACACAAGATCTAAGATTATTCCGTTGTGAATTATCGAAAGTAGCCTGATTACCTTTTGATTCCCCATACACTCCGGTTACAAGACAACACCCAGTATCACACAGGCTGCAGATGTACCCCTCGATTGTGCGTGGCTTACCCACCCGTTTATGGCTCTTGGAGATGACCTCATAAGCTTCAGAATCGTAGGGGTATTTCTCTACTTCGGGATGTGCATCATAAACCAGCACTTGCAGGTTCAAATGAGGCATAAGTCTCTGTGTAGGAGAATCAGGGATCCCACTGGCCAGCTGCCACCAGAGGTAAACACCAATGCCCAGAGGGCAGTCAAGGTGTGCTGTCATGGCCATCCAAGCCTTGAGTTGGTCATCGTCGGAAAGATTTTGCATACCCCCCTCAGTGAGCCCCGGATCCAAAAATAGGGTAGTGAATTTATCTGTGCTCGAAAGGTTGCACATTGCTCTATACATGACTCTAACTTCTCGCCGTGGGGGAACCTTCCGGAGAACCGTCTCCACCAGAACCCACAGAGATGTTATCTCCTTGTTTCACACGCTTTCCAGCCACAGGGTGTTGTTGGCGTCCCACCATGCATACATATCTGTCGGTTTGTTGATGCTCTCATCCTCGTCAGAGTTAGAATTGTAGTCCATAGGGTTGCACGCTGTTTCCGGGTCAACAATAAAGAATTGGAATACTGTGGTCCCTTTTGGGTCTAGCCGGCCTGTGTGGGTGGCGGCAGTAATCTGAGCTGCTGGTTGCAATGGGTGTGCAACTGTGTGGGCAGGAGTTGCAACTCCCAGTGGCGGAGGAGGCCAAGTCATGCCGGCCTTCTTTCAAATTTGAACGCGCTTGTCTCGGGTATCAGCAACAAAGGTCATGAATATCATCCATCCTTCTCAGGGCTTGCGGGCAGTCAGTTTCATGTTCAAAGTAAGGTCTAGGGGAGGGGAGAGGTTGTTTAGCTTGTCAAAATACCTGGTGAGATATTCGTCCTGGTTGATGGCAGCATCTGTCAACGCCATCATTTTGGGGTTTTCCCAGGTGGTATTGAAGGTGCTGTGAACTTGGATAAGAAAGCCGATACGGTGTCATATGAATGGTTCTACATTTGCGGCTGTGATGTTGAAATATGCTTGGTATTGTCCCGCACTGACTCTGGTGCGGTTGCCAGCAGCCTGCGCCATCATAAAATCAGAGTAACAATTGTAGCAGTTGGCAAATCGTCAGGATAGGTATTCTGGTGACTATGTGGAAAGAGAATCAAGTGGAGAGTGAGGACAAGACTGAAGTGGTGAAAGGCAGTGGTACTTTAAAAGTTGTGAAGCATAGAAGATAGAAGGCATGGCCGAACAACTTATAGAACATGATGGAGTGGGTAGCACACGGTGGAGGGGAGTAGGCGGGGGTGTTCTGACTGGCAAATGGAATGAATAAGCTGCCTGTTCCTTTGCCGTTGCCCGCATATCATGGGATGCAAGCAGACGAAACTTGTGACTTTTCGGGGGTCCTTGTGCTTTGTGGTGGTGGTGAAATATACTCTCCCGGTTGTACTGCACATCCTCTGGGTTGACGGAGTGATAAAGGGACTGGATACACTGCTGGTTCTCTCATCGTCACTCGCGTATCATGGGATGTAAGCAGACAGGGGCTTGTGACGGTTTGGGGGTCCTTGAGCTTTGTGGTGGTGGTGGAATACACTCTCCCGGTTGTACTGCACATCTTCCGGGTTGACAGTGACGAAAAGGGACTGGATACGCTGCTATTTCTCTCGTTGTCACCCGCATATCATTGGATGCATGCAGATGGGAGCTTGTGATGGTTTGGGGGTCCTTGAGCTTTGTGGTGGTGGAATACACTTTCACAGTTGTACTGTACATCCTCTGGATTGACAGCGATGACAAAGGGACTGGAAATACTGCTGATTCTCTCATTGTTGCCCGCTTATCATGGGCTGCAAGCAGACGCATCAGAAAAAACAATATTTGCGTTGGGTGCGTTCCCATGTACCCGACGTACATGGCGTACTCAACGAGAACCTCTCACTACTTATGCATGACGATTTTTAGTAATTTTGCCTATTAATGAAAAATAAACCCTGTTTTTCCCATTGATGGATGCCATTCCTGGCGATGTGGCTTGCCCTGTTGATGTACCATTCCATTGGCAATGAGAAGTCCTTTCTATGCAAATTCTGGTTGCCTATGGACACCGCCCACCGTGTTGATGCACTTTTTCCTAGCAACGATTGCAACTCCTATAGACATCGCTAAACCTATCCAATTGGCTCTCCTTTGTCAACGAGAAGTCCTCCCTATCCAATTTCTTGTCACCTATTGACAGAGCCATCCATGCGGAGGGGGCCTTTGCTAGCATCGAATGCTACTCCTATAGGCATACACGACTCCTCTCAATATAAATGAATAAAATAAAAGTTGTGCACCGGTATCCTGAGTTCATCGCTTACTCTCTTCCCTCCTACACACAAGTGAACTACACCTGAACCTGATCAATAGCAAGGGTTAATCATAAGACTAGTGAACGGAGAATTAACAGCTGGCCGGCTGTGGTAACCCTCTTACCACTTAGACTAGCTAGGTGGCCCCTCAATTCTTGGTCCTTCCAAATTTCTGTAGTTCAACCAGAGTCGAACCGCAACTGCATGCAGGGTTCCAAGGTCAGTGCACTAGACTTAGTTCTTAACCATTGCGCCAATAAGGCAAGATTGAATTCTTACTCACTACAGGGTGACATAAGTGACTAACTCTAACAAGCGCTTCCTCTGCTATCCTGCGCAAATGCAACCTCTGATATCTGGCACACGATATTCCTTCATTCGGTGCAAGTGCTTCCTTCGTTAGGCACAAGTGCTTCCTCTGCCATCCAGCACAAGTACTTCCTCTGCTATCCAACGCAAGATATTCTTTCATTTGGCGCAAGTGCTTCCTCTGTCCGACGTAAGATATTCCTTCGTTCGGCACAACGCGAGTGATTTCTTGCAGGGCATTTGGGTGTGGTGCTAATGCGCGTAGGAAGACGGAGGCTATGGCGGCAGAGACAAGATGAACCATAGGCCGGCTATGGTGATGGCAGTTCCGGAGGCAGCGCCCCAGAGCCTGTCACACCAGGTTCATGACAGTCACATGTGAGTATTGAATAAACCAAAAAAAAAGTTTCTGGGGTGACTGTCATTGTAAGACTGGGGTGTTAACGCGTCACCGGAGTCACGGTAGAATGGATGTATCATAGTCAGGTTTCAATAATTCACTGCAGAATAGTCTAAGGGGTGTCGTTACAATTTCTCTCTCTGTCCTCCCCCACTTTTGCACGGCGCACTGGTCAGCTATAAGAGCTGAGTCCCAGTACGCCATTGTCATTCTCTATCCTTTGACCTTTGTCTTTAGGAATGGAGAGATATGTCAGCACATACTGATCCATACTCTTGGTCCTCAGGAATTCACTCATGTGTGCACCAGTCAAAGCCTAGATGGACGTGGGCCTACAACAGCCCAGAGTGTACTCGTTCTGGCCGGTACCAATGGCAAGATACAGTGTTGCTGCAAACCTCGTTGTTCCCATAGCATCTATGAGCCACACAGATTTTCACTTTAGTCATCATAGGCACATCCAACCCTGTTAGTGATGAGTCCTCATAAGCCACTTCCAGTACCAATGGTACCAAAGAGTGTTGGAAATCCGTCGACGTAGAAGAGTGTGTCATTTGGGAGACCACTGACGTCGAGGAGTGTCATTTGGGAGACTGTTGACATCAAGGAGTGATATTCGAGAGACCGCCGATGTGCGCTAAGTGGCATTCACGAGACCATAGATGTCGAGGAGCATCTTTCAGAGACTGTTGATGTGCACTTCTACCAAATATCTCTTTTCTTCTCATTGAGCTGTTAGCCCGTCGTACTAGGGTGTAACACCTGCTGTGTTCAAATGGAAGTGGCAAAAGCACCCTGTGTGGATAGATGTGCTGCTTGACATTTCCGCTGAATGGCGACCGCACCTGTATAGGACACCAGCCTGTCCATACTGCCTTTTAACCTGGATACTAGATGTGTCGCCTGGCATTGCCTACAGACATCAGCTATACATGGATAGAGACATTACTACCAGGGCTGCCTTTTAATGGAAGACATCCAAGCTGCTGCGTCAATAGTAGATCCGCTGCCTGGCATTGCCTCTGAGAGTCACAACTGCATGCATAGGACGTTACCATGTCAATAGCGCCTTCCAACGTAAAATGCCGCGACACAATATGTGGAGAGTAAATGTGCTGCATCATGCCGAATCTGCACGGAGTGGTATCTAGCAACTTTGGAAAACACGGTGCAAGCCTAACCATGAAATTTGGCAAGCGCTTCGTCTATCAACACACCTAACACACCAAACGTAGCAGATGCGTGGTTGGGAATTTTTTTTTTCCTGATATGGGACTTGTGACATTTCGGCGGTTCTCGAGCTTTGTGGTGGCAGTGCAATACACTCTCCCGGTTGTACTGCACATCCTCCGGGTTGACAGTAATGACAAAGGGACTGGATACGCTTCTGGTTCTATCGTTGTCGTCCGCGTATCATGGGATACAAGCAGATGGGACTTGTAATGTTTCCAGGGTCCTTGAGCTTTGTGGTGGCAGTGCTATACACTTTCTCGGATATACTGCACACCGCACATGGATTTCATTTAGGTGGTGTTTGTGGTTGAATCGAGTATCCTCCGCGTTAACAGACAGGGAAGATGTACTCACAGCATATCGGGAATGGGAAAAGGTAAAAAAAAAGTCGCCATATCAGGAAAAAAAAATTTGCGTCCTGAGCATTTGGATGCTCGAGATGCACTAGACGTTTCGGATGCAACCTGCTTAACTCGGACAACGCTTGTCATAGCACTGTGCATCGCGACGTACTGCGCCACAACACTGTGCATCCAGATGCAGCGGCCACGGCATATGCGTCTAGACGAGTAGTGTCAGGGCGTTTCCCTTCTGGAGGCAGTGCGTGTCTTACCGACGTAGGTAGTCAAGGCAAATGTTATCCGGACGACAAGTGCCACAGTATCTGCCTTCTGGACGAGGAGTGTCAGCGTATTTGCCTTCTGAACGCAGCGTGTGTCTTACAAACGCAGAATATCAAGGCAAATATCTTTCGGACGATGCATGCCACGGCATCTGCCTTCCAGACAAGCAGTGTCAGGGTGTTTACCTTCTGGATGTAGTGTATGTCTTACAGACGCAGAGTGTCAAGGCAGATGTCATCTGGACGAGGGGTGTCTGGGCATTTACCTTCGGAATGCAGCACGTGTCTTACAGATGCAGAATGTCAAGACAAATTTCTTCCGGACGCAGAGTATCAAGGTAAATGTCGTACGGACGATGCACGCCACAGCATCTTCCTTCCGGACGAAGACTGTCAGGGCATTTCCCTTCTGGATGCAGAGTGTCAAGGCAAATGTCGTCTGGACGATGTGTGCCATGACATCTGCCTTCTGGACGAGGAGTGTCTTCGCCATCCAGATGCAGCGCATTATACAGACATAGAGTGTCAATGTAAATGGGATCCAGACGAGGCTTACGATGGCACACCACACATAGGTAACAGAGTAGTCATGGTGGTAGCATCGAAACGCGACTGTCAGGGCACGGTACATTGCAGCGAAGACTATTAAACTCGTATTTGGTTCCAGGCATTGTGAATCAAGCCAGTTCTATTCATTACATCGAATTTACATCTATATACCACATCACCGTAGACACGATAGCTCTATGTGACCGAAACAAATGCAGTTTGCCGGATGAGACACGACACAACGATGACGATGTCAATGAAGATAGCGGTGAGGCTGCCAGCGGCAAAGACGATAGCAAATATGATTCGGCACGAAGATCAACAAGCTAGGTGAATTGTTAGCACAGCACACACAGGGACAGTGGGAAGTTGTACAATATGATGCAATGTGACAGGTACGATATTAATGAGGATGGCGGTGAGGCTGGCAGTGGCAAAGACGATAGCAAATATGACACTGCGAGAAGATCAATGAGCTTCGTGAATTGTTAGTGCAGCACTCACAGGGACAGTTGGAAGTTGTACAATACGACGTGACACGAGGAGTACGATGTCGATGAGGATGGTAGTGAGGCTGCTGGCCGCAAAGACGATACCTAATATGACACTGCGAGGCGATCAATAAGCTTCGTGAATTGTTAGCACAGCACTCCCAGAGACTGAGGGAAGTTGTACAATACGACGCGACGAGTACAATGTAGATAAAAAGCGGATGCCGGTGGCGTGGATGACATCAAGACGCGTCGAGTACAATGTCAATGAAAAGAGGATGCTGGCGGCATGGATGACATCAAGACGCGGTGAGTACGATGTCAATGAGGATGGCAGTGAGGCTGCCAGCGGTAAAGACGATTGCAAATATAACGCAGCGAGAAGATCAACAAGCTTCGTGAATTGTTAGCGTAGCACTCACAGGGACAGTGGGAAGTTACCAATACAATGCGACACGACGAGTACGATGTCGATGAGGAGGGTGGTGAGGTTGATGCAGGCAGCGTGGATGATAGCAAGATACGAGGAGTTAACTGGTCACGTATATGATATGATGAAAGTAGAAGAAAAAAGGGGTGGACTTGCAGCCCATGCCATCGTATTCAGCATGCCGAGCTGTGGTAAGTCAGCCAAACCGTACGAAAGCGCAGGTGCTAGCAAACCCTTGGCACCATACAAGTTGCATACGAAATCATTGGCAATCTGCAAAAACGGCAAACTCCTCTTCCATTGTCTTTGATACCCCGGAACCCGCTGTTTACATATGCACAATAAATCCCTTTTATATCAATTCAGTCGGACCTAAAGTTTGTGACTACTTACTCCTGTTTTTCAAGGTTGTAATACTGAAAACATGAATGATATACAGATGTGGAGGGTTGCATATAGTAGAGATTCTCCTAGGAGAAGAAGTTGAATCAGGACAGTACCATCGATAGGTTGCAAATCAGGAGCCAATTGGCACAAACTTTAGGTCCGACAGAATTGATATAATAGGGAATAATTGTGCATATGTAAACAGCGGGTTCCGGGGTATCGAAGACAAAGGGAGAGGAATTCGCTGTTTTCGCATATTGCGAGTGATTTCACATGCAACTCGCAAGGTGCCAAGCGTTTGCTAGCACCTGCGCTTTCATACGGTTTGGCTCGCTTACCACAGCTCGACTTGCTGAATACAACAGCACGGGCCGCAAGTCCACACCTTTTTTCTTCTACTTTCATCATATCATACGCACAACCACCGCACTCCTCGCATCTTGCTATCATCCACGCTGCCTGCATCAACCTCACCACCATCCTCATCGACATCGTACTCGTCACGTCATGTTGTATTATACAACTTCCCACTGTCCCCGTGAGTACTGCGCTAACAATTCACGAAGCTCGTTGATCTTCTCGCCGCATCATATTTGCTATCATCCTTGCCGCCGGCAGCCCCACCTCCATTCTGATCGACATCGTACTTGTCGCGTCACATTGTATTGTACAACTTCCCTCTGTCCCTGTGACTGCTATGCTAACAATTCACGAAGCTCGTCGACCGTCTCACCGCATCATATTTGCTATTGTCATTGCTGCCCGCAGCCTCACCGCCATCTTCATTGACATCATTGTCGTCGTGTCGTGTCTCATCCGGCAAACTGCCTTTGTTTCGTTTACGCAGAGTGATGCTATCTACAGTGACATGGTATATAGATGTAAATTCGATGTAATGAATAGAACTGGCTTGAGTTACAATGCCTGGAACCAAATGTGAGTTTAATAGTCTTCGCTGCAATGTACCGTACCCTGACGGTCGCGTTTCGATGCTACCACCATGACCACTCTGTTACCTATGTGTGGTGCGCCATCGTAAGCCTCATCTGGATCCCATTTGCCTTGACACTCTGTGTCTGTAAGATGCGCTGCGTCTGGATGGCGAAGACACTCCTTGTCCAGAAGGCAGATACCATCCACACATTGTCCAGACGACATTTGCCTTGACACTCTGCATCCAGAAAAAATGCCCTGACAGTCCTCGTCCGGAAGGCAGATACCATGGCGCGCGTCATCCGTACGATATTTGCCTTGACACTCTGCGTCTGGAAGAAATTTGTCTTGACATTTTGTGTCTGTAAGACGTGCGCTGTGTTCAGAAGGTAAATGCCCTGCCACCCCTCGTCTGGATGACATCTGCCTTGACACTCTGCATCTGTAAGACACACGCTCTGTCCAGAAGGCAAATGCCCTGACACTCCTTGTCTGGAAGGCAAATGCCGTGGCATGTGTCGTCTGGAAGATATTTGTCTTGACATTCTGTGTCTGGAGACACGCACTGCATCCAGAAGGCAAATGCCCTGACACTCCTCGTCCGGACGACATCTGCCTTGACACTCTGCGTGTTACACCCAGCGCGCTGGTGACACCCCAAGACATGCAATTAGTATGACTAGCCGGACTCAATCTGAGGATTGAGGCCGAGTGAGATTTCATGAGTGAAAGTCACAGGCTGGGGCGAGCTCTGAA
>Ga0307508_10000839_pt1 | contig 35704 bp, 46 predicted proteins | sample 9_EM_MG_FD_203089 | JGI IMG/M metagenome (GOLD analysis project Ga0307508, IMG submission 203089) | Populus trichocarpa ectomycorrhiza microbial communities from riparian zone in the Pacific Northwest, United States - 9_EM | ecosystem: Host-associated > Plants > Roots > Unclassified | place...
GATGGCTCATTTCCTTGTTGCACCTAATACGACACGAGGTTCACGATATAGACTACCATCATTGGAAAGAGACTCACGGCACCATGTTCCTTTGTACCTCCAGACCCTTGTCTATTCTTGGCCACGACCTTGTTCCGACGGTTCGCTTTAGCTTTCTTGGTATTTCCTTTATTCTGTTGTGCAGGATAAACAACGGCGCCAGTGAACAAACTAAACAACGAACCCAATTGACTGGGTTTGCTACTGCTCGCTGAGATAGTTCGTCAGACACACCACCGCCGTTTGTCTACCGGCGAAGAGAACGCTCACTCGCACACGTTGCCCTGCGGCCATCGTCGGGGGTCCCTTTTTAGGGGTATTCTCTCTCGACTGTGACTGGGAATTAAAGCGAAGGTTGACGGGTCGAACAGAACTTGTAGCGAGTTGATCGGGTGGATGTGAACCCCAGGTCTTGTTAGTCCTCCTGAATCTCGCTTGAAGCCACCTTTCGAGTGCCGAAATGCCTTCGGATGAATCAGGTGTGTCAGGATGTTTCTTTGGAGAAGATGTTTCTGGAGGAGAGACAATGGATAGGGAAACCGGCAACTGTGGTGTGGCCCGCATCGAGCGTGGCGGCGCCACATCAACTTCGTGCGGCCCGGTAGAGGATGCTGGGGATGGCGGCTCGAGTGATGTCAGCATTAAAGCATGCCAGTCAAATCATCACACACCTGATCATAGTCAAACAGCGGCGCAGGCGTGCTAGATGGCAACTCGACCTCACCCCGTCATGAAAACCAGTACCGAAGAGGAAAATAGTCCAAATCCTACCTCGAGCGGATCGTCATCACTGCCCTCGCGGTGGGTCTCTGACCCAGGTCGACCTGACGTTGTGGAATGCTCCTTGTGTGGGAATGCAGGAGTCAGTGAGACCCTTTCGGTGACAGAATGGTAAGGTCTTACCGGAGTTGAGCCTGGCGACTTTTTGTCATGGACGTCCAATGTCGAAGGCTGCTCGTCTCGTTGTTGTGACCGATCCTTAGGTATCTCCGACTCTAGTTCTTGTTGAGTAGGTGCCTGAAGCAGGTATCAACGGGAGAAGACGACGCGTGACTTATATGACAAGCCAACATTAATATTATGGATGCACAAATGCTTACCAGGAAAGGACCATACGAGTCCGGCAGGATATTGCTAAGATTACGAATCGTGATATTCTCTTCCCATCCTCCGGTTGCAAGATAGCTACAATCCGGGGATAGAGTAATCGACCAAATCCTTTGGCTATCCTCGATGGCTGGACCTATCTGGGTGAATGTGGATGTGTCCCAGAACGTGATGGAACAGTCTGCGAAGGTGGCAAGGAACTTCCCATTGGAGGCTAGAGCGATGCACTCGACGTTGAAGCCACCGTGAACCTGCAATTCGGCCAGTTGGGACCCAGTGGATACGTGACTTTGTCCTTGCTAGATACAGCGAAAATTTGCTGCCCGTTGTTTGACCATGCTAGCGGTGTTGCCACGACCAAGCCGTTGAAAACCTCATTGTTGATCTTGACGAGCTGGTCACCATCGTGACTGTCAAAGACATGGATGGAGGATCGAGAGAGGGTGGCGACGTGTTTACTATCTGGGGAAAATCTGACACCCCCGACAGGACCATAATCATGTTGGAGCGGGCCAACCAATCTTTCTCCAGTGAGGATGTTCCAGATGCTCGCACTCTCGTCAGGCCGAGCACCAGTGGTGGCAAACCTGGTGGAGTCGGGTGAGGTGTCCACTGCACCCACATCTGTTGTGTTCTCCACTTCGACGGCCTTTTCCTGGGTTTTCGCGTCCCAGACGCTTGTCCCCTTGGCAGTCGCACACACTATCCATTTGCGGTCCCTTGACACAGAAATGGCGTTGGTGGCGACTGTTCCCATTCGCGTCCCCACCTCTTGACTATCTGTGACTCGCCATCGCCGAACCCCCTCCCGACTCCCGCTGAATAAGTGCGTTCCGTCTGGGTGGAAAGCGACTGAGCATACATGAGAGCCACTGACTTCAATCACTGTTGCTTCATTTTGCTGACTTCTCAGCATTGCACCAATCGCTCTCGAGAACTGCTAGTACATACTGGTTGTCGTTGACATCCTGCCCAATGGTGCAGGCCCGTAGGGTTCGCAGTGTCAAGAAATAACTTGTTCACGTTGAGTTGTGACACACAGGGAGTTGCTGTTGGGCTCCATATACAGGTTTCCTTCCACACAGGGGGCGGTGTACTCTTAGCGCTTATTTTTCGGATCCCGGACTTGGACCACTGGTGGTCTCTTGATCCCAATACTTCCCATTCACTCGTCGCAACTATCCAGTCACATCCAGGCCTATATTGATACTCACGCGTGCTAATCACCACGTACATAGTCAGGTTATGTTGGGAAGGAGGAGTGAACCGAGACATGGTCCGGACTCCGGAAGGCCCGACGTCGACGGGAGTCGGGAGTTTCTAGTCATGAATGACATGAACCAGGCTCGGTCAACCCAACCGATGCTTCGAGTGAGGTGACATCCTAGTGAATGAATGCGGATGGACAGAGGGGTTGAGACGACATCTCGGACTTCCAGTGCACTAGACATTGCACCGCAACCGTACGGATGTTAGTTCAACGGACGATCTCGCCCTATCCTTCGCCACGGCTTGCAAGCATCGGCATCCAGCCACGGTGCCATGTTGTTCGCATTTGTGCAAACGCTCTGACAAGTCAAGGACCAAATATTGTGCTGTACGATTCATCAACGAAAATATGGATTGCATGCCCATCAGATACTAGATGAATTCATTTACGGTAGTCTCAGTAACCTTCAAGGCTCCACTCCGCATCCGAGCTACCAGGTTCTATGCCGAACTAGTTCCTCCATCTACACCATGCGTCAGTCCGCAACGCGGCGACGAACAAACGTACACCAACTCACATTTTAACCGTCCGATCCCGCCCCCCACTGACGACCTTGTCAGCAACGAAATCGACGCAATACACTTCGTCCATGTGTCCCGGAAGATCATTTTTGAGTTTGTATGTCTTGAGGTCCCAGATCTGAACAAGTCCATCAACGGATCAACCGGAGTCGGTGGGAATGATCGCACGCGAGACGAGGCGTACTTTGACCGTGTGATCTTTGCTTGCACTGACCACCATCCGCGAGTCCGCGCTCCACGCGAGCCGATACACTGGACCGACGTGACCACGCAGCGTCGCCACGAATTTGCCCATAGCCCCTAAACGAAAATCATGCGGTGCAAGCCTGGAAGGGGACAAAAGACTCACCAGATCCTCCTGTACAATCCCAGAGGCGCACAGCACTATCCCACCCCGCACTCGCCGCCCACCGCCCATCAGGTGAAAATGCAACGTGTGACACTTGTCGTTGATGCCCCGTCAGTCGATTCAGGGGCCTTGATCTGCTGCCCTCGGATCCGGGGACGGACAAAAATGGTGACCACAGGAAGAGGGTGTGGTCATCAGATCCTGATATCAGGAGTTCGGGGATACGAGACACGAGTGCATCGTATCGTTTTAGTGCAAGTGTTTGGGCTGGAAACGACGAGCCATGGATTTATAGTCCCATCAATGTGAGAGGAGCATACCTTCTTCGTCGGACGCTGGTCGCTTGGCGGTGTGATCGAAAGGTCCGGTCCGAAGTACAAAGTCGGTGTTAAGAGCAAGGGTGGTGACCCAGTGCGCGTGGTCCTTGAGGATCATCAGTTGCCTGCCCTGTGACATAATCAGTAGCCCTTCCTAATGTATAACGAAAGGCTCGACCCCCTGTGCATCCCAGACCCTCACTGTGCGATCACTACTTGCCGTATACAGCACGCCTTTCCCGCCTTGTCCCCCACCTCCCCACTTGACGACGTTGACACTGGCCGTGTGACCCCCGAGGGTGTACTCCAGCTGTCGGAATAATATGGACCAGATGCGTACAGTCCCGTCCTTTGACGACGATGCGAGACGTGGTGCAGTCGGGTTTCTGTGCATCATGCATCACATGTGAGATTTGATGGTGTGAACATCACGAAAGGATGCTTACATGTGGGCAGGCTCCCAAGCGAGTGAGGTCACCCACTTTGAGTGGCCTCTCATCGCGTCGCCTATTGGCTTTCCTGACTTGGGGTCCCATAGTCTCACATGTCCGTCGTGCCCGCCACTGGCAAGCTTGCGCTCGATAGGGTCCCATTCGACACAGAGGACCCATCCTGTATGACCAACGAGGGTATGCGACGGCATCTCGGTGTTGAGGTCCCACAGTCGGACATGGGTGTCGCCAGACCCTGTGGCAAGAAGCGCGCCAGTCGGGGAGAAAGTGGCACACAATATAGGTGATGAGTGGCCTAGACTCGAACGATTTGAATTACATTCACGGAGAATGGGGTTCATGACCGTTGCGGCAAGTTAATGGACTGACATACCTGATAGGGTGCTCGAGCAACGTGTTGCAGGACGCACTTTGAATACGGATTGTGGTGCGCATCGGACGACGAGAACGTTTTCTTCTGAAAACGCTTGTGAGGGGTGATTCAGCACGTCCTCTTGTATAGATTTTGAGATGACGACGCGAGTCGGAGCGTTGAGTTTCGTAGCGTCCTCGGGTAAGAGAACATGAAATCCAAAAGGAACGTGGTCTTCATCTTCCTGGGTCTTTGTACGCAGCTGATTCACGAGTGCTTCGAGGGTCTGGCGTGCGACATTTGCCGGGAGGTTGACGGCAGGCGCGATCGGGACACCATCATGCTCGTTTACGAACGAAACGACGATGTTCGTGGAGGGTTCTGGCTCTGACTCTGGCTCTTGAACCCCGTAATACACTTTTTGTCTTTTGGGTGGAGGCAGAAGCGTCGCCATCGCCGTCGACGTTGTGAGGATCTGGAAAATGTTGACCTTGAGATGCCTGGATTAGTAAAAATGGCCCCTGTCCGGACCCGTATTCCGAGCACAACACCCTTGGCGACTGCGTTGCGTGACCCTCCAGTCCACCCGCAGCTTCTGCCCTCTAGAATGCCGGAGGGGCATGTGTGCCTAGATCATTCAATTACTACTGCCACCCGGACAACCAAGCAAAAATGTTTTGTAAGGCAACCGGCGGATACTTTAGAATCCCGAGGCGAAGCGTTGCTCTGCAATACGTATTATATAGGGGATGGCTCCTACTCAGCAGATGCCGGCTAACAAACAGCGAGTGAAAATGACCGGTGGACTTGCAGTATGGAGGATAGGCTAGTTCTGCATCAAGGGTCGAAGCCAACTATTTTGATTGTGCCGTCGATGAAAGGCAAGAGGCACTGTTGCCAAGTGCGCCGTGCATCCATAGAGCAAGGCAGTGCACAACTGCGCACTTGCTTGGCTAGTCTTGCTGGACAGTGGCCCGTCTCCGTCGTTGTCGTAGATTCCAACCAATGCCAATGCTGACAACGAACGATCATGGCGACATTAATCAAGTTAGTAGAGCAGGTCTCAACCCGATTCCGTCCGGTGGATTGTTTGGATTGTTTGTCCGTATTTGTGGGGTGGGTCAACGCATGCTCGCCTCACAAGCGCTTTTACCTTCACCCATCCATCCGCCACTTTCCCACTTCCCCTCTCCATTCCCAACTATGGCTGGCAAGGCTGCTCAGAAACGTGTATGCATCCCCCTCATCGCACCCGTCTCGCTCGCTCAACGACCCCGTCTAGCTATCCAAGGAATATATCAGCATGCAGAAGGAGCCCCCGCCGTTTGTCTGGGCAGTCCCTGATGAAAAGAACATCCTGACTTGTCAGTGTGCCGCTATCGCTTGAAAATCCCCCTCTGATCTTTTTTCCCCAGGGAATTACCTTATCGTGCGCGATTTCCCCCATTCCCTCCAGCCCATGCCAATCACCTGATGTGCAGCGCGGTCCCCCTGATTCACCCTTCGCCGGCGGAGAGTACCACGGTGTCCTCCTCTTCCCTTCAGAATACCCTTTCAAACCCCCAGGCATCAAGGTGACTTCCTCTCATTCTTCCCCCTTTGGTCACTGTTGAACCGAATTTCCCCCAGATGTTCACACCATCCGGCCGTTTTCAGCCAGATAAGAAGATTTGTTTCTCAATGTCAGATTTTCATCCGGGAACTGTATGCTACTTTTTTAAAGTTCAATCTCTACATCAGCACTCATGTTCGTTTTCTAGTGGAACCCAGCGTGGAGTGTGGCAACAATGTAAGTTCACTTTTTCCATATCCCGGCAAGTCCGTGATGACCATTTCTGATGGTTGCGGTCACTTGAATTATTGCCGATCTACCCCCTGCATCTGTTGACTTCGTGTCTTTAGATTGACCGGCCTCCTATCGTTCATGTTGTCTGATGAAATGACCACTGGTTCCGTCACCTCGTCGGACAGTCATAAGCGAACTTTCGCTGCAAAAAGTCATGACTTCAACATGGCTCAACCTCGTTTCAGAGATGCATTTCCCGATGTACGTTTCCGGTCACTTAATTTGTTGTTGGGAGGCTGATAGGCTCATCGCGTTGCTACGATTTTCGTGTTCCTTACGTTGGCTGTGTTGATCATTGCTCCCACCTCGAATCGCTTGCAGTTCTGTGGACCCACCCTCAGGGACTTGCCTAATATGGGTGAACGGGAGCGTGGGAAGACTGACAGTATCTCCCCCACACCAGCATCTACCTCAGTAACTCTTCCGCAGCAGATGACTCTCTTCCGCAGCGTCGGAACGCTCCAAACGCCGATGGCAACCACTGCACCGATCGCAGTTGACACCTCGAACACCTTGACATCTACGAACAAACCAGTCGTCCCTCAGGGATGGTCAGCTTCCTGGCGGCAGATAATCTGGGAGAAGTGGAGGTGGGGAGTGTTGATTGCGCTGGCAGTAATCGTATCAAGACTTTCTGCGGGTTCCTGATGTATCTGGCCGGCCAACCCGGCGCGCACCACTTTCTTTCATGTTTTCTGGATATATAAGAGGTTCTGGATAGTTCAGGTGTGTAATGGCATTTTAGCAGTTTATCTCCTGTGTTGCAAGCCTTTCTTTTTAATGCGCCCCCTTGCCCTACCTCGGAGCTCTGCGCAGCATGTCAACACTGCTTGCATGTTGTCGTCTTTACCTTCCTTGCCTTTTCTTGTTTCCCCTCCCTCGCCACTCGTTACCCATATCTGTTGCCAATATGTTAGCAAATGTATTACAAGTTGTGCCGAGACTCGACGTAGACTTGATGCTTCCTTCAACATCATTTTAATCCCTCTTGACCCTGCCAGAGTCTCGTCACTGGCTTGTGAGTGCTCCCTAGTACTGGTACGACACTATCCCAAATGTCATCTGCAACTTGATTTCGATCCTGTCCTGCGTCTATAACGACCCATCGATCTGCGCCGATCTCTTCGCCAATTCTTTGAAAGACCTGCCGAACTCTCGACTGCACCTCTTGTTTCTCGTACCTTTCTTCGCCATACCCTCCTCGTTGCATGGCTATTTCTGGTTTGACGTCGAGAAACAGCGTCAGATCGGGTGCAGGAAGACCGATCTCGGGAGCTCTGCACCACTCATACGTGAGGTTGAGATGGGAGCCCTTTTGAGCCGAGAACGCGATCCCTGAGAAGGCGTAACGATCTGCAACGACCGTCGTCCCCGCCGCGAGTACCGCTTCGATAGCCGGGCTACAGCAAGAGCGGAGGCAATGAGGAGAGACATCACCGAGTACACGCATCACACAGCCAAGGCAAAACGCCAGTCAGCGCGCACGTCAAAAGGGAACAAAAGGGAACGGACGCGAGTTCCCATCTGTTGGCGGAAAAGAGGAGGTGGACGGCGTGGTCGTCGAGCTCGACTTCGGAGCGCAGATACGCGTCGATCATCTTTCCGATCGCTGTCGTTCGGTCTGCATGCGCGTGTAGTTCGTCGTGCAACCGAGTTGGGGTGGGCGATCGCGATCGCGATATGACCCGTCGGCGTCGAGAGGGAGAAAGACCGCGTAGTAGTAAAAGGAGCGTCAGCATCGGTCGTCAAAAAGGGCGTGGTGGCAGGAAAGGGGGGGCTCTCACCGGGGAATTTGAGAGCTACAGCTTTGACAGGGGGGACCCCCGCCGTGGTCGTCGCGGACTGGATGCGGTCGACGAGACGCGCGACTTGTGTGGATTTTCCGGACCTGTCCAGTCCTTCGATGACGATGAATGCGCCGCGAGCAGGGGGAGACATGCGTGTCTGATCGAGTCGTGAGATGAGATGCGGACTGCTGATAAGGCTGGGATCGGACTCGAAATCAAAATGAACTGGAAGAATTCCGAACGAGTAGAACCATCCTGAACATCAAGAGGACACCACGAGCCTTCCAGAACACTACACCTCACGTCGATCTTTGCCTTCCAACAAAGTCGGAAAGAATACATGTCTCTCGAGATAACCTCGCTATTGCCCGAAAATTGGAGACAAGGTGCACATTGGCCTATAGTGCACCTCATCTCGCTGCTCGCTCCCTCTGGGGGTCACTTCAGGGACAAACGAAGAAGAGGATGGCGACAACAACGAAGATACTCCATGTGTCCTGCCGAGATTCGTCATCTTGGATTAGGGGAGCCTCAAAATCAGGATCCCACCAGCAGAGCGGAATTAGACGACCAAGAAAGCTGTCCGGTGTCGTTTGGTGTTCGGTCACGAACCAAGATGCACCGCAGCATTTCCTACATGACGTACAAGCTACAGGGGGACTCACAATAATGCCTCACTGGACGAATCTATCACGAGACGTCATTTGTGCTGACTTCCCAGGCCCAGCAAAGGGGCATACCCCAGAGTGGCCACACAAAGGAACGTGACCACAATCGTACCCGGGGAGAACGGATGCGGTAACACCGATAGGTCAAATGAAGACACATCGCCATATGAACAGCGCGCAAGGCACTTTGCAAAGTTTGCATGTTTCCAAACCCAGTATGAATGAATTCACATCGAATACGCTTTGGGTAAAAGCGCCTAGTAAGATCTTGAGTGGGGCCCCAAGTTGACCTGCGGCGAATCGGGCAAAGTGTCCGCGTTTTGGCAGGCCGGTCCGACATCCATAGCAAACACGACCGCGGACTGTTGGGAAAGCCATCTTGATGGCCTTGAATGATCGCCGACGTCAATGGTGAATCCATTCTACTCGTTCAAGAAGACCCAAGGAGAATTGACCCGTTTTTCTCTCATCAAACAAAGGCAAAGCCGGAATGTCCTGCCGTTGTCATCGGGCTCGGCGCACGCGGGCACCGATTTGACCAGACAGTCAGAGGCCCATCCGCAGTAAGCTGCAAGCGATAAGATAGGAACACGCAATGCAGATGGCAAAAAAAACTGACTCGCCGCGATCTGGATCAATTCTGTTTAGAGATATGATGGACTTTCCTTGGGGTCCTCTGAATTGTGCCTAAGCTTTCCCCCCCTCGTGATGACAGAGGGTACCTCGTACAAAATTAAACACCTTCCAAGCTTGTATCATTGAGTGGTGCCACAAAATTTCGCAAATTCGCCTCACAGCCCATCAGTAGGCACACCGGTCCCTGGCGCGTTTGATTGCTAACACGGGACAGAAATTGATTAAAAAGATAGGTACACAGGATCGTATCACACATACCGCGTAAGCATGGATTACAGTAGCAATGAGTGAATTCAGGTCTCTTGCGAGGATCGGCTGGATACGAAAATACATCTCGTTAGGGCCAAACGCGATAAGACCCGTCCCTTGAGGGAATTGTCAGTCGGACGTTTCCTTCACGAACCTGATGCCTACTATGAATATAACGTCAAAATATACCAGAGTTGAGCCCCAAGCGAGCATGCTGCGCTGTTTGTGGCGGGAGCCAAATCTGGTGAGGAGCCATCCCTGAAATGAGACTTTCTACAGACGCCCTCGACATCTTCGACCCGTATCTTTCATTAGACGTGGTAGACCCAAATCACTAAAGCGTGATCGTATCCCACATAATGTTCTTTCCGGCTCTTCTGCCCAATACCCTGTCCGACAAGCCTAGAGGGCCCAATATCTCTGTGTAGTGGCCAATTCAAGGGGTGATTTCCCTGCACCGCAGACACATTTTCATGGCTTGATTGCCGAGCGGAGTCTGCCATCCGTGAACAGTTATCTTGCAAAAAAATTCATAACCGACTCGGAATTTGAGAGCTCACCTGCTCGGATACCGGTACGATGCACCATCGACTTGGACTATCCGACCGAACAGTCACCCAACTGTCAAGAGTCTTTTCCTGAGCGGAACATTCAATGTCCACACCCCGACCCTTTCACCTATGCCAACCGACCCTCGACATCGTCCAGTTGCTACACCTCATCGTCTGAAGTGCGATACAGAATGGATGAAAGTACCTCATACACCCGCCCCTTCCTCCAATATCGTCATTCCCACGTCCCTTGTGTAGTAGTGGGTAAAGAGTGTCCTGTTGAATGCGACTTCCGCGGACAGGACAAGGTTCAAACGTCACCAACTCAGTTGACGTCCACGGATGGATGCCGGGCCGGCAACTCTGCACGATCCTAACACCTGTGCCGCCCCGGACCAACTTGGACGTTTGCTTGGCGGACTGTCTGATCACAGGGGTCACGGGGAGACAGTTTGCTCACGCTCGAGTCCGAATTGGGTGCATGTACAAAATGACAGCGAAAGCCCGTCCCGCCGCGGTCGGCGATGCCATGTCATGAGAAAATGGGCAGCGCAGCGCGTTTGGTGGCCCTGAGGACGTTACTGGACGACGTTCTCGCCACGTTTCATATCGTGGTCGCGTTTGACTGCAGAGAAGTATGGGATGGAAGAGTAGTCGCCGGGGGAACTAGTAGGAGACGTAGGACCGGTGCCTGAATATTTGCAAAGTCGAAAGTGTGACTCCCTGCAGCACAAGGAAGCGCCAGAACAGGGCGTAAGAAGGAGGTCTACTTGAAAGGCGTATACTGAACCTCCCACCGTCGTAGGTGCATAAGCTCTGTGGGAATTCTTGGAGAACCTAATCCAGCATATCCGGCAACAGCGGAAACTCCCATCTCACTTAGACTTTGAGCGGATTGCCAACGTTTCACCAAGGATGGATCATATTCAGCATCCTAAATGATTTCTAAAACTGGTGGAAAATCTGTAAATTTATTCTCATTGCTCTTTGCAATTGGCGATTTACAACCGCAGATTTGTGCATCGCACTTTTCATGCATCAACTCCGCAATCAGGTTCATATTGTTACTAGGATCTCATGCACGCCGTAGTCGGACACCAGCCTCCGCAGAGGGAACTCAAAGGCACAGTACCTTATTAGGGTCGAATGGAATTGACCTACAAACCCAACGATGCGAACAAATACATCAGTGTACCGAAGGCCAACTCGAGTCCTGGATGCGACCAGGCCATCTCCCGAAGACGGATAACAGCATCGCCAAATGGTCATGATTGGCGCGAGGCGACGCACAATAAAACGTGAGTGTATATACAGTCAGGAGTATCGGCTAATGCTTGCACTTTCGCAAACCGCTGTAACACGATCATTTACGCCGAGTGGCACAGCTATTCGGCAAGGTTGTGCCAGTGTTCGCCCTGTCCGTCGGTCCGCTTAAACCCACCCGAGTCGGCCGGATAGTTGTCTAGCGCTTTCATGATCAAGATCGTAACATCGTCGCGGTGACAGCTGTCGTTTCTAACGATCCCAACTGGGAACAATGACCGATCAGACATTGACAGCGCGCCCTCGTACCATATCTCGCCGTCTTCTGCGACCTAGTATCACGGCACTCAAGAGCTTACATCGTAGACCCCAGTGTGTACGCTGAACATCCCAAGTTGGTGGTCGTGGATATTGATCGGGACCAGCCGTTTTGTGTCGCCAGCATTGACAGTGACCCATCTGGGCTCCGCGATCATAATCCAAAACGTGTCAACGGAAATCTGTTGAAACTTCCCGCAACCCCGCCGATAGTTCGGCGGTGCGACTCCCACTTGCTGATAGTTGGATCCATCATCCACGCGAATTCATTAACGTGTGGCGCTTCCTAAACTGTTAGACGTTGACAGACAGCGATCAAATTGCGCAGCTCGCCAGTGCCTGCCAGAACAACGAGCCGCCGCATCATGGACTCGGAGGGGTCGAGATACATCGGTCGCTGGATCAAGTTACTCATCTTTGTCTAGGTCAACATCTCTGCGCCTCGCGTGCGTCTCCAAAGCCAATCGGCTGCTCAGGCCCAAGTGTTTGAGAGCATTTTGTGCGGCGACAAAGGCGATCCATATTGACGTACACGCTCCGCGTACGACTCAAGCGTTCATGGTTGTGCCCGGCCGTTCGTTTCCTCCCCACTCCGATCCGTCGGTAGTACGACCGTACGTGAAGTAACGAGAACGAGATAAGAAGACAGAGTTGCGCGTACGCAATCTGTCGCTCATATAAAATTTGCGATGGGGCTTGCCGACGTGCGATAACCGATCTCCACGAACTACATGAATCGCGTCTGCCGCATTGAGAGCACAAAATGACCCCTGTAGGCTGATTTGAAGGAGGGAAGCTGCGCGTGGGTCGTTTCCAGGTTCTGATTTTTTTTTCTGGTGTGCAAACGCACGGCATATTATTTAATCTAACTCGAAGCACGCAGATGCCGCTGTGGGAGTCTTATGATATCAGATACGCATCAAGTTCGGGCGGTTCATGACAAAAGGTCCATGTGTGACGGGGATCCATGGAGTGCATGGAACACGGCAAGTCGTCCCACGCAGTTTGTTCGTTTCACTCGCGATTGTCCCAACACAGGATAGTGCCAGCGCCGCGCGGGGCCCGGGCCGCGCCTCAGCGGAGTTGAGTGCACTTACACTGGCTAAGAATGTTTGTGATCACTTCAATGACTATTCCTTTTATGCCAGAGTTATTTCGAGGACAATTTGCGCGCGTCACGATGATGCAATGATTGGAGTCGAAATGAAAAATCGCGGGAAGCCCTTGGACTGCGTTCATAACAGCAACTGAGGTCGCTTTGCATTTCAAGCTGCGTAAGGATCGTTGCCTGTGGCGTTTGGTTGGAAGTCTCAAGCCAAACGATCAGGCGCAGTATCGTCCTTCCAATCAAAAAGCTTGAAACCTTGGATTCGTATGTCCTGATCTGGTCGAGGCTGTTTCTCATGTATTTTCAGGAAGCAGTATCACGTTCGTCGGACCAGGGAACGTTACGTAAGGCGGAGGGGAAAGTGTTGCGGTCGTGCATGAAGCCACCAAATAAACATATAAGCACTTGGCACATTTTTATCGTGGGTACGAAGGTGGCTGCCCGGGGAACAGTTAAGATTTCATTCTTGGGAATGGTTTCTAGAGTAACGTAACGCTGTCTGTCCTGTGATCGAGCGTGTCGACACGTTCAAAGGGGTCCTGTGCGTTCCACTGCCGACCCGGTGTTCAGCATGTGATTGATCCAGGCACCGGAGTCTCAGGCCTGATTGGATTCGAGGAAGCAGCTCAAGCGAAACGTGGAGGACCGGGCCAGGACTGTCCCTGCGCCCAACCTGAAACGTGCGTTGGTGAACCCGGGCCGTGCGCAGAACAACAGGGCAACTTGGTTCTAAGAAAACTTGAACGAGGGCAAGCACCGCGCAACTCCGCACCTGGAGGCCATCCGCAAAGTTTAGCCAATTTAGCTAGATGAACGGCGAAAGACACCAGCGGCGAACTTGAATGATGTGATTCGTTCTCATGATGGCCTGGGTCGTCAAAACTTTAAGTAGTGGGAGAGGGTCTCGTAAGTGGTGGCGCGAAGAGCACAGCGAGCTGGCGGCGCACTACGTCAAGAAACGAGAGTCATTGGGTGAGACCAGGACACGTCGATTTCGTCATTTATCAATGGGCATCTGCCAGTGCCGAATAACGTCGCCGAATGCCGAGGGCGAGAGCAAGTCTCAAAGGCTCCTTAGGAGGTCGCTTCACTTGGAGGATCAGGGTCTTCGTTCGTGCAGAGGGGGGCTGTCCCGCAGCACGAAACGGGATATCACGGGCATCGTATTCATAGCACGGCAAGCACAGGATGGAAGATTACGTCGACAAACGTCCTGAGATTGGCAACTTGAACAACAAGTGTGAGAATATCAAATTTAAAGTTACTCGAATCATGCTGGGGAGACCCAACTGGAGTGTAGTCCTGACATTTCGGCAGGACGGTGAACTACTGTCTATCGTGAGTGGCGAAACGAATTAAACTGTACGAGGATGAAGATGCTCACAGGAGATCTTGGTGAGCGCAATGCACGTGGGCAAAGCCGTGCCCTATTATGTTGTACAGCCCTTGACCGAGTGAGAGCTGCCCATATGGCCCATCAGCGGTCACTCGCCAAAAGTATGGCAGACAGCCACAGCTCTCAGGCGGTACAGCCGCCTCGTTGAAAACGAGTGTGAGTGATGGCGGGATGCTGGCCATCGCCGTCTTTCCATCTCCGGTGACCAGACGGAGATAGATGGTCCTGTGGATTTACCAATCGGAATGGTTGAGATGATGGATGTGCATAAATTGAATACTTGGTGCGAGTAATTGTCCATCCAACTGAGTGAAACCCTCCATGGGAGATGGGAAGAATACCAGCGATTATGTAAGCGATAGTTGGTTCCCTCGGCGCTGTGTGCGACGTTGTCCAGGCCCGTTTGCGGTTGAGCTGACAGACCGACCATGCCCATCAAATATCTCGAAAGTGAGCCTGAAGCTCGATTTTGCTTTGTTTTTTATATGAGGGGGGTTGACGAATGGCTGATGGCAACCACGTCTTGTCGTAGACTACCTCGCCGAGCGGAAGCACTTGCAAACGTTTTCCCTCAGCGTCTTATCGGACTCGCGTCTTGGGATCGATGCGTCCTATTACCTGCAACAGCTCACCGATAACCCACCTTCGCGCGAGCCGCTTCTCGCCGCTACAGGTGGTCTTCCTCTCGCCCTAACCCAACGCATCGAAGCCGATCTGCGTGCCCTCGAAAAACTTCACATAAAGCCGGTCTTTGTCTTTCCTGGACTGCTTCCTGCCAAACGGTGGAAACAATACCAAAATCACGCGGAATACAACGAAGCTTGCAGAGACAGGAGAGAGGCATGGGCCAAGTACGAAGCCGGCCAGGAAGATGCCGCCATCAAGCTATTTGAAGGTCGTAGCGGTCTTAATCAATGGGATCTCTGGCGCACGGTTCTTCGCATTTTTAGGCATCGAAACGTCGAGTTTCTGGTCGCCCCATACGTCGCTTGGGCACAGGTGCGTTCTCGTGTGCACAGCTTTCCGTGCGTTAAAGTTAACCTGCTCTCAGTTGATCTATCTCCTGCGACACCCCAAATCATATATCCATGCGATTTATGGTCCAAGCGATACTCTGTTGTATCCGGGGGTGGACAAATTGATTACCTCTCTTGATCTCGCTTCCAGCACGCCGTCGTTCACTTTTACCTCGAAGCGCTCCATCTTGAATGACCTCGGTGTGAACGAGGACCAGTTTCTCGACATTGGAATTTTGGTCGGGTTCGAACACTCTCCAACCTTTCCCCCCAATATGCACGACCAAGCACTCAAAGCGACGGTTGACATGGTCAAGTACTACAAGTCTGGGCATGCCGCCGTGACCGCGTTTTCTGAGCACCACGGTGTTAAAACGACGCAGTACGCAGATCAGTATGCTCGGACGCGATCCATGATCAAGTACTCTCTGGTATTCTCGTCTGAAGGGACTGTCGTGCCGCTTCCTCTCGTCATCACGCCTCCTGCCCACGGTCCCCCGAACCACCATCCCCACCATCCGACCGCAGCGGACATACCCCTGGACCTGCACGACATCTTTACCCACCGACTGCCAGATGAAGTCTATTTCTACCTGTCTCGAGGTCTCTTGGGTCCTCAAGCGCTCGTTTGGTTGACGAGTGGTCAGATTGTCGAGCCGCCACCCCTTGACAACGGAGAAACCACCGAGTACAAGCGATTTGTCAAGGAGGTCGTCACCGAGGGGCAGACTGGTCCCCGCGCGACTGCCCTTGCGTTGATAAGCAGCGTAGCACACACCTTCTGGAACAACCGAAAGGTGATGGGTAATTTCTGGTTCGAAAATCCTGCGCCACACGGACCAAAGCCTATACAACACCATTCGTCACAAACAGTGCAACTTGCGGAACGTGTGGCAGGCTGGAACGTTAGCTACGCGATTGTGGAGGAGGAGCTGAGACGACAGAACGTGGGTGGTTGCTTGATACCCTTGCGCTTAGCGCTGACTGTCGGGTGATATTGTGCAGTCGTCAACGATCGATTTCGCGTTATGCTTGGGTGCGACTGCATCGGAAAAGCTTGCGCTGCGAACCAAGGGAAAGGCAAATTTACCGAATGGCCAGCTGGACAAAAAAGACGAGGTTGTCGCCAACGTTATTTGGCGATTCCTTGAACTGAGAGGGTGAGTGGCGGTTCTCGGGGTGGTTAGGTGCACAGGAGCCGATCGTTTGGAACTGCAGGTTCCTGTTGAACTCCCACATGCACTCGCCGTTGGCAAGAGCAATGTTCACAGCAATCAAACACGCGAAACTGAACGACAAGTTCCAAGAGCCACTGTACTTATTCCTGGAGCTGGTGAGAGCGGGGGTGATGCACGGGCACTTGTGGTCAGGCCGGGCCTTTAGCGGTGGACCGAGTTTCGGGACAGGTAAGAGACTCTCACGTTGATGGCTCAGCTGACGTGTCTGGGCGTGTCATGCAGATGATGAAAAATCGTGTATGCTCCTCGTGATGAGAGTGCTGAGCATCGTACCATTGAACTTTAAGGTGAGCAAAGTGGCCTGGGATGGTGGCCCTGACGGGACTTGTATTACAGCCACAACCATGGTCCGCTCCGCTGTCACGCGAACTTCTTGTATTCAACTCGTTTGTGCGATCGCTGACACGGGCACTACGCACGTTGCTGGAAGTGGTGACGTTGAACATGCTGCTTCGGAACGATGCGCGGAGGGCGCGGGACGATTTGCTTGATATCACGATGTCACTTCCCTTTCAAGCAGAGGTGAACACCGGATTTGGGGTGCTTGCGAAGGTGTACTTGGACACGCTGACGCACCTGAACAACCAAACGAGGGTGCGGGACCCGAACGCAGAAGGGGTGAAGGAATGCAAGCAGATGGCGCTCGAGATCTGCGAAGAGACGTTCCCAGGGGTGAAGCTACCCAAACAAGAAGTCGAGCGGGGATTCCGATTCTGGGACATCGTAAGCAGATGATGGATGGGATTGGACTTGAGGCTGACATGTGTTGGATGTTTGCAGGCGTTGGCTGCCATGAGGCAGCTTCACTCGGAGGGTGCGGTGTTGCGCGAGTTGATTGACCAGTTTGAGGCGGCGGAGGCATGGCTCGCACCCATGCGACCATGATTGCGGCACGAAGCCACTAGGTCACACAGGGATTAAAAATGATTTTTTTTTGTTTGATTTCATTTTTACTGGTTATCCGGCTGGATGCGATAAGCAAAGAACGTGAATGGAGTTGGATGGGAAGCAGCGAACAAGGCATGGGAATGGCGGTCCGGAAAAGGGAATATGGATGCCTTGATCTGACACGTGACTTTCTCCGGAGTGTGAATATTTCGGGTTCCGAAGTTGGGCGCCAAAGGGGAGTGGGCTGGATCTGAGATCTGATCGCGATCCGAAAGCGGGAATGCCATCTCGCTGTTTATCGCATGGATCTCCAGGGCTAACCTTCTTTCTCATGGGGGGTGCTTTCGACAGCTGCTCGACTCGCCTCGCGTGGCAGTTATAAACTCTGACTGCTCCCTTTGCTCGCCAGATGCCTGCGATCATGCTCCACCCCTCCGCCTCCGCCGCCTCCCTCGTCCTCCACTGCGACCCACTCAAACACAACCCCGGCCACCTCTTCCTCCGCCAGCCCCACGCCATCCAGATCATCCAGCTCGTCGAGGCGACGCCCCCCCCACGCCGCATATCCTCCGTCATACAGTCCTCCTCGGCCGGCTCATCCTCCGGCTCGTCCTCCTCCTATCCCTACACCTCCGACTCGGACGACGACGCCTCCTCCTACTGCTCCTCCATCGTCACCCCAGACGAGTCCTCGCATAACCGCGAGCCCGTCCCGTGGACAGACGACACATACAGCACCCGCATGAAGCGTGTGCATGCGTGGAGAGACGCCTTTGTCAAAGCAACCTGCGCCGTCCCCGGTATGCCCCTCCCCCGTCTCGCCTCCGCCCTCTGACGCGCCCCCAGAGCCACGGACACCGTCCCTCAAGCGAAAGTCGAATCCCCACCACACAGATGACGACACCGTACGTCCTTGCTCGCTCGCACTCTGCGGCCACTCACCCCACCCGCAGGTCTCACATACGTCAAAACGCTCACGCTCGCGCGACGGCCACAGCATATCCAGGCTCACAGGACACCCTTGTCCCGCCTGTGACACCCTCTTTCCATCCCCCTCGAGTCTGCGAAAACACGGTCGCTCAAAAAACATCCCTGAAGCATGCCGTGTCGCAGTCGAATATAATTTCGAGTAACGCCCACTTGCTTGTCTCTTGTCACTTGACGATCATGATCACATCATTTGCATTATTGTACGATACGAAGGGACTATTTCACACCTGTCTACCGTACATACATTTCTCATACTGTGTACCGCGAGCCACCCAGGTCGAGGGTTGCATTTTATCCCTTGTACATTATCCGATCCTAGTCCACCTTAATTATACCATATTAATCCACTACTTCTCCCGCTCCCTCGTCGTTCCACGCTCAAACACCTCGCGGGACACCTTGCCTGCACACAATGCAGGCCAACCAGTACACTGACTACAGTCACTGCCTATGGGCACTGGCAGGCACCATACTGTGCCACACATCCAGCCATCCGTGACATGGGAATGCAGCATTCGTACAGTATTCTCCTGTGGGACTCCCGAGCTCGGAACTTGACGTATGCCGCCGGGCTTCTCTTTTCTTTGTCCTCCCTCCCACGGCGAGCACGGGATTGCCAAGGGGGTCCGCCCACCTGACTGAGCCCCACTCATCCACTCCTGACTCCCCTCCGGCAATCACTCTGAACGTGACTTTAGACACAAACGGCTCCGACGTGGCAATGTACCCCACCGCCTTTGCGATGCGCTCGCCCCCCAACCTTTAGGTTTTCCCCACAGCGGGCACACACATCCGATAATGGAAAGCCCGAGACCGGTGGGTTTTGGCAGTTTACATCGAACGCATCTGCCGTAAAGGATTTTTGAACTCTAGTGAGGGGAGGGATCCCGCGCCCATTCGCATCACCATTGATCGGTCGTACATCGCCGTTCATTTTTGCACGTCTTCTTCTTCTAGTTAATACCGTCGACGTCGTGTGTGTTCTGTTCAAGTTGCATCCACCCACAACGGAAGTGAGGCGTTGAAATGGGGGCGGATGAATCTCGGGTGGCACATTCTTTTCCTCTGCGACGCCAAAGCGCTCAGTGGCTTGCATCCGGGTAACACAAGCCTAGCTATTTAGAGTAATTTTACCGACGAGTGGAGTTGAATTATTTTTCCCGACGTCAATAGCAGGCATGTGATGTCCATCTGGAGCTCAAACTTTGGAGGGACGTGTACACATAATATTTGGCGTCCCAAAAGCTGATCGCCGTGGCGTGAGAGGATTGCGCTGGAACACTGTGAGAACGAAATGGATCATCCAGTTTGTCAACTCCCCGAAAGGTTGTGTTGACAGGTAAAGTCCGTCAGTCACTCAGCCTCCTCGCTTGTATTCTTTACCTATCTTGCGCCGACCGCGTCGTCCGAGGTGTGCAACCGACCAGCGTTGCTGTGTTCCCATCGTCTGTGGGGATGTAGTCCTGTGTGTGTGTGTGCGCTGGCGAAACGCTACGTACACGTCGCACGATCAGAACTAGGCTTGTCGTTTCTTCTACAGCCCCCTTGCGACCCGAACCGTTTCTTATTTTAGTGACAGACGTTTACAGTAAACGGTCTGCTTCTTTCCCTCTGATAGTTGGGGGAATCTGATCTATTCCCTCGCTTTGACGTGTCTTGATTCTGCGATGATGGCTCTAATACGGGCGGCAGCTTTCAATGAACGTGAACGCGAACCGCAGCACCAAACCGCAGCACATTCAGGACACAGGCTCACAGGTGGGACGAGGTGGGAGTGTACTTCTCTTTTGGTGTTTCACATGTATAGAGCACTGAAATTATTCAACGACGCTCCATATTCGTCGTCATACACCTTTGCATCATGTCGTCACATTCAGAATTCTTCAAGGTCGCCGAATACCTCGAAGCTGGACTCGAAGCGTGAATCCTCCGACGGCGTACAACGCATGCGAGATCATGTTGATGTGAACACCAGCCTCAAAGGTAAACAGCGGAGATGATCATTTAATGTGGCAGAACTTGATGGAACCCCTGAGCAACCCGATAACGCATCACGCTGCGCGTCGTGTGCATATCCATATCCTGGGGGTGGCGAGAATGGGATGGCGTGGATGCCTTGAGGCGGGGGGCGGGATGTCATCCCTGTTTTTTTTGGGCATGAGTTCGAGTCGTTGGAAAAAGATTCGGATGACCGCGGCCGGTGCTCCGAACTTGAGCGTACCCGCGTTGGCGTGTATGTGGCGACTTCGGGGGTGCAAGCACTGTCAGGCGCCCAGTGATTATGACCCACTCACGAACCACACACATCGGCTGACTCCCACGAGACTGGTCTAGCGCATTGCATCATGGACGGGGCGTGCAAAGCGGTCGCCATCGCTCTCGTCACGAGGCATTTGCTTTGCACCATATTTCGTCCACCATGGTACGATATGTTGCCGTATCCTTACGCTCTCTCGGATCTCACTCTTTGTTTAGAACACGCATATAGTACCCATTCCCATAGGCGCGGAACCCGGTGTCGCGACCTCCAGGTACTGTAACTCAACCTGAGCAAAAAATCCCACCTGTGGCGCGGCGTGGCGTTCAGCACCCAAAACGGATCTTAGCAAACGCCTCAAAAACGGAATAGGGTTTCATTTCACGAGTGCGCTCGCCCGTGGTTAAGTGGGCTCTGGTTGGAATCTACTCACACGCCTAGAATTTAGAACCGTATGCCTGGGAGTCCTTCAAGTCGTTTCTATTTCCGCCTGGGAACCGGTGTACACCATGGATACACAGGGCGGCGCCACGCAGGTTATCGTCGGCGCCACGCTGCATTGTCGAGCGTGGGTCGCAATGGATGGGACCACATGGCTAGGATAAGAAAGGAAAGGGCACGCTTCAAGTTCAACGTGGCTATTCAAGTATGGCCACAGGCGTCATCCCTGCAGGATCGTCAGCACCATCAGTGGCAGTTGTTCACTGTGCGCACACCGTCATAGGTGGCGGCATTTGACGGTCAAGCCCTTTGTAGAGTTGGCCTTCTGTGACCGTATAGAATACCTGTGAATCTGATGCTGGCTTTGAGGCCAAGGTGACCATCTCGTTTCAGGACACGCCACTATCTAATGGAGACGTATGTATGTCCCGCGTATTCACACGATGGGCTCGCAAGGCGTATCAAAGGGAGGAAGGTGCCTTTATATGCGTGCGTGCGATGAGGTAGCGATATGCCTTTGGTGAAAACTCGGGTCGGAAAACTGAGAAGGTCGTCTTTTTTTGTCTAGATTATGTATGTCCGTCCCACTCGGCTTGGAGCGGGTAGCCTGGCAACTTTCAGATTTGAGTTCTCGTTCTCGTTAACGGACGATCGAACCACCCTGATCATGATAAAGAAAAAAAACCCTTGGGAGACAACGTCAGTTTCCTACAGTCTTGGCGGTGCGTTGATACGACATGACAAAGTTGTGGGGGACCCAGGTGTTATTGAATGTACATACTTACGAGCATTAGGCCCCAGGGCCAGCACTGTTTTTTTCTTCCCTTTGCCCTCCCGTAAGTAGATCGGATCAGAAGTCGACACAATTTGGTCAAAACGAGCTCGAAAACTGCATTGAAGAGCTGTACTTTTTACCCACGATGCGTTCATATCGCGGCCCATCTATGAAATTCCTGTGAACCTGCACCTGTGTGAAGATTATATCGACTGACGGGGACTGCTGCTCAACGTTCAACCTCCGTTCTTGTTCACAAATCGGGCACCACCATCGCCTTGTGACCTAAAATATGCTCCATGGGGGGTCAGGTTCTGTAATACGGCGTTGTGAGGGGTGCTACACTGTGGGTACACGTTGTTGGTAGCGTTCAACGTTCAAGGGTGGTGGTACGACATTGCGAGCATGGAAGTGTCTTGTGATTCTATCTTGAGGCGCCCATGTCACGGTTTCTTCCCCCCCTGTTTTTTCCTTCGATTTTGGCTGGGTTGTCCCTTGCGATTCCGGCTGCTAACGTCGCACCAACGGTCGGGCTGTTTAGGCAAAAAACGACGATCTCTAGGATGGATTGTGCCCATGAGCAGGCTGGGGGCGCGGTAACACACGCTTTCCTTTTTTCGCAAGGCCGGCATTCTCGGGTAACGGACTCCAACGCCGTTCGAGGTCTTGGTCATCCACCACCATAATGCCACCTGTCAAGAGCTCAAGGCATCTCCTTCGGACCTCCGATCCTCCCCAAATTCTTCCTCTCAAAGTGTCCGATACAAGACCCGCTTCGACCTCACGCATCCTCAAACGGCGTTGTCGGCTACTTGTCATCCTATTCCTGTCTTCCTGGGCGCTCCTCTGGTTCTACAGCCACAGCCGTCACACCGGGGAGGACCTGCCGGCGAGTGAAGAAGTCCCCGCAGATCACTCCTCACCTCCGCTTTACGAAGCATACCATGACTACGAACGACACCTACCACAGCACAACCTTTCGTTGCCTTTCCCAGAGGGTCGAGATGCGAAATTTTTCTGGGCACCCAATCATGTCACTGGTGAGCGTCGCGTTTGCTCGTTTGCGACTATTGGGTAACCTTTCTCGTAGCCTCGGGATGGGGAAACGTCATGCAGGAGCTCCTTCTCAACGCTCTTCTAGCACACGAGACAAATCGAGCGTGAGTCGCTCCGAATACATCGGGGTGGGAAACGAGATGATGATGACCCCCCTTTTTTTCTTGTTCAGGTTTGTCTTTGATAACTATACCTGGGCTCGTGACGGTCCGGAGTATGTGGAATACAATGGCAAGCTGATTCCTGCCCGAATACCCCTTTCCGCGATCATCAGCGGTGCGTCGTCTCTGCGCTCATACGGTTTCTCGCGCTTGACTGGGATGTTTCAGGTCCTATAATTGGCTCTGCGTTTGGACATGGTGATCCGACACCGCGTGCCGTTCACAGGGAATACTTTGAGAAAGTGTGCCCGAATCCGACTATCTTGGACAGTGATGCGGTCGTAAGCGGGCAAATCAGATATGACAACAACGTTCCCGCGTCGCGGATATTCGACTTGTGGGTCGAGAAGCTCAATTCTATCAATGACCCATGTGTCGAAATTCAGCTGGGTTCACCTCAACTTTTTGAAATATGGTGCGTCTCGAACGCCGATATTACGCCACGATGACTGAGGACAAACGTTCAGGCTATTTGGTTCGACGCGGATTCTGTCGATGTGGCCTCGGTTGTCTAAATCACCGGTCCTTCGAAATTTCTCGTGGTCTCCACTGGTTTTGGAAGCGTTTACCCGCAATGCACATCTTTTCGGGGCCACTACTAGGTCTTTCCGATTCCTGCCGTCTTATTTGCGACCGTCATCATCACCCCCGACCCCAACGGAGCTTCACAATGTTGATCCGATCTTACCAGCGTCAAAGGTAGACCCGATCCCAGGCCTCCTTGTGTTACATATCCGGAGAGGCGACTTTGCCGACCACTGCGCACACCTTGCGAATTGGTCTTCGGATTGGAACGGTTTCAACAAGTTCGCTACTCTGCCGGATAAATTCCGTCCTCCATTCGACGGGGGTGAAGGTCAAACCACCGAAGCCAACATGCAATTCTATTTCCAGCGATGTTTCCCGACGATCGAACAAATCGTGGATAAGGTACGGGAGATACTTGCTGACCAAAAGAAGACACATGGTGGGATGAAGGAGCTCAAGAGGATCTACATCATGACGAATGGCGATGAAGCGTGGCTGAACGGCCTCAAGGATGCACTCATGGGGATAAAGAAGTGGGAATCTGTGACGAGCAGCCGTGATCTGCGGCTTCGGTGGGAGGCCAAGCCCGTCGCACAGGCCATGGATATGTTGGTCGGTCAGCGTGCAGACGTGTTCATCGGGAACGGCGTAAGTCCGTTGCGGCTCTGCGCATGTCCAATCTTGCTTACCACCGCCGATCCCCAGTTTTCGAGTCTGACATCCAATATCGTCATGTTCCGAACGTTGCGGGAGCTACCGCCCGAAGACACCAGGTTCTGGTGACTGGTTCTGGGTGTCGTTCTGATGACGGGCCGTCGTGTAGGCTTTAACTTGGAGATAGCGCTCGTGCTCGTGCGGCGGTGGTCTGCGATCCCCATGGGTATCCCCGGCGTCCTTGGGACCATACAACGGCTTATTCCGGCGTCTTGGCGTTTCCCCCGCCTCTTATATCCTTCCTTTGGGCATATACCCTCCTTAAAAGTACACACGGTACATCCCAGGTATGCGCTGGCGTTTGTTACATGTGTAGCTTGCGCACGCTCGTCTGTGATGGACTCTTATTACTCGGTTAGATGGAAGGACGGTCAAGATGTATTGTAACTTTGGTGCTAGTATATACGTAGAGGCGCTGTGAGTCCTAATTGTTTGGGTCGTGCTTCTACGGTCGTGAGATGAGCATGCACGTGACGTTTAATAGAGCATCATCTACTCGTCACAACTCTCACAGTCGTGTGCTGCCGCGCCTGGTCGCGATCAATCAAAGACAACTTTCAAGTGACCGTGCCTGTAGGAGGCGTCAACTCCACTAGAGTTCCATGATCGAACTTGTGTGCGTGTTTTCCAACTTTCAATCACGATTGCAGTACCAGTGCCACTGGCAGTCTGACAGGTCGCGATGCGAAATCGACGCCATGGGGCTGTCCTGTGACACCACCTTCTATAGTCTCCGCTCGACAACTCGATATGCCAGTGGCGCATCTCTCCTCCCGCTCGATTTAGCCATTGGCTATATACTTTTTCCTAACGCAGCTTGCGAGAACGCTCCCCGGAGGAGGTAGTGCCTAGATGGTGATGATGATGACAATAATGATGATGCTGATGCTGATATGACGACGACCGTAGGACTGTGTGGGGATCCTTTCGGTCGACACGTCTCCTCCGCGGACGATCTCAGGGCTAGACGAGCCACGACACGCCGAATCCCGATGTTCGGGTTGTTGTTCCAGTTTGTGATATGATCGCGTTGCAACAGCATCCGCGTCCGTGCTTTTTCAATTTACCCTCGCCGTGTTTTGTCGACGGACGTCGGACAATGTCATGTCGCTTTCGCTTCTCGTCGTCGTCACAATCGTCTTTCACTTCCTTCTGTTCCTAGGTCCCCCTGAAAGCGACGATCGATGGTTTCCCAAGTGACCGCCTCTGAGGGACTTTTGCGGCGTCGGGGATCGATCATCGATCTGGCGTCGTCTGAGGGGGGAGGGCTCGTCACAGCCGCGTCTATTGCGCTCCTGGTGATGGAATGGCATGACGTTCACGTCGTCTTGTGGCGATGGGCGGCGTTTCGCGCGCATCCATCCTCGAGACCGTGATGTTGACCCCCGACCCAAGACGTAAAACGTTGTCGCCACGTTCGCCAACCAGGTCCTGGTTGCATCGTTCTGTCAGGGCCGGCGCCAGATGAGACTCGGACGACCAAAGTAACATGGTACCAATTCGACATGGACAGCGTTGCCACTCCCGGGCATCGGACGCGTGCCTCGCTGCGTGGCAGCTGGGTCCCACGCGATCAGGGTTGACGTGGAAGAGGGCGTTGGCGCTCATAAGTCAAGATTGGCGACGGTGGTTCGCGCTAAGAAAAGGAGTGTTTCATCGTCTTGAAGGGTTGGCTTTGCGTGGGGTGCGCCCTTACGACTCGGAGTTGGATGTTTGTTTTGACAACGGACATGTCCGTTCTTGGTGTGTTTCGTGCATGGCATTCTGTTCGTGATGCGAAGGTGAACCCTGCAAAATCCCGTGTTTTCTCACTGAGTAAGGTAAGGAGAGTCTCGAACGTCTCACCATATGTTTTCTCTCCACTAACAAAGTTGTCACTCTCAAGTGATGGATGCGGCAACCGTGAGGGGTCGATTCAAAGGGGATGAGCTTACTGTCTTTCTGCAATGCACTGCTATGCTGGACGAGCACACAAGGATTCTGCACTGATATATTTCGACGACGACGCACAACACCAAATGTACTTTCTTCAAGTTACTGCGGGCCATTCAAGGAACCTCTAGTGACCTAGATCCGAGTGCATCAGCATGATCATGGTATGTCCAGCCAACGTTCTCCCGTCCTTGTCAGCCCTTCTCGGACCCTTCAAGTTCGTACCTTCGAACGCGTCGTGAGACTCGTCCAGTGGGTATTGGTATCTAGGCACTTCGAATTGCTTTGGCTCCCCGGCTCTTGCGTGCAGCAGTGGTTTCCCCGCCCCAGGCCAAAGGCACACAACACAAAGCAGGCTTCTTCTGCTCCAGAGGTTGTTATCCGCAGTTTCTCAAACAGGTTGCCGATCACAGGGAGCAGCTGATCAGCCCATGAGAACCGGATGTGATAATGGTCCCCGATGTTCCTGGGGATCTTGATACCGCACGAGATCCATGCGTGCTTTCGAGCACTAGTATTCCTGATAGGGCATTCTCGCAAGGGGAAGGTGATCATGATGTGGGGTGGGAAGAACGCTACCGGGCCGTCCTTGTGCGTCATGGGCGAGCACGTTTCGCGAACTGAGATTCTTGACTGCGGACGCACGACAATTACCTTTTCGGTGGCGTTGACGCGTCGCCTGTTCAAGACTCAAAGGATGATACGACGTTCAAAGGTGTGCCAGTGAAGTCCTTGATTTAATCACGTTACGAGAATCTGACATATGTTCCAGGGCTAAAGTCCACAGATAATGCGGAGTATATACCTTTCCACGAGTGCACCTCCCTGGCGTACACACGTTGAGCGGGTCGATTGACAGCAATGACACTGGCGGGAGAGTTTGTCACGGATATTCTTCTCTGCGAGCAACCCTGATTGGCTAATCGATTCTCTCAGGCCAAATGAGTTTTCGTTTTTCCAATGGCATAACGTAGGTGCAGGGCGTTACCATCGATGGGGCACCAGCTTTCTTTCGTTAGACTGTCACTGCTATATGTGTAGTGCAAGGGCCCCATCTGCAGTGACACTGACGTTATCGTTTGGTGACTCTCGATTGCTTATCAGTGATTCCATCGAGGAAGTAAACAGATTTGGTAGGTAGCGGGGTGTGAAGCAAGCACTTATCTTCTTGCTTATCTCGGTCTTCCTAGTCCAGGGGCGGTGCGCTGCATCATGTTGACGTGCAAAGGTGCAAACTACAGCCCATCATGGCATCATGATCCTCTTCACGCACGTGATGCTGCTGACAACTTGAGCTGACAATAATGTCCGGGGGTCGTGCAATGCTCGACTCCATAATCGGATAGGGGACGAGGCGGTGTCGGAAGAGGTACACACGTTCGATCCAAAACGACTTGCGGCGTATCTCGTTCCGCGGATTTTGCAGAGTGATCATGAGAAGTGGCAGGATCCGGGTCCTGAGAGTCAGTGCTAGCGTCCATGAGTAAAAACATCGCACTGTCTAACTCAAGTTCCTGCATAACCACGGTCTGGCCGGTCAGGGACCGCGTTGCGCATTAGCAATTTCGTGTGAACGCGTGGGTGTACGACCACTCTGAAAGGTAAATCCCGATCGTGTCTGTCTAATCCTCCTTGTAAGCCTACACCATGACGCAGCTGACGAGTCGGTCCCTATGAATCCGACGCTGGATATAAAAACTACGATCGTTATCTGTTGGGCACCGTGACAAACATTTCCCTTTCAATCAGCCTCGCCTCGACATCCAGGTGCATCCGCGCCAACATCGTGCACAACCTCCATAAACCAATTCCTTTTATACGATCAGCTTGTTCAGCAACCCCGATCATAATGAGTTCGGCCAAGGGCATTCGAATTATCCCGCGTCTCAGCAACGAGCGTGGCCATGCAGACCACGGCTGGTTGAAGACCTTCCATTCGTTTGCTTTCGCCGAGTTCGTGTACATGTGTCTCAGTTAGCTCCAAACTGAATGTCAAACTCTAGTTATCAGGACCCTCGCCACGGGTCCTTCAGTTCCCTACGCGTCCTCAACGAGGACCGCGTCGCCGCCCACACAGGGTTTGGCACACACAGTCACCAGCATTATGAAATATTCTCCTATGTCATTGGCGGTCAGCTCGAGCAGTAAGCATCTCTCCATCTCGCATCGCTATCACATCACGATTCATCGATGCTTCTTTCGGATAGCCAGGATTCCATGGGCAACACGGAGATCCTCTCCCGCGGTGCACTCCAGCTGACCTCCGCGGGAACAGGAATCTCGCATTCTGAGAAGGCACACGGAGGAAATGAAGCTTATTTCTGTCAGATCTGGGCATCGCCTCGTTCTGGACAAGATCGCGGAAAGCCTGCCTATTTCACGAGGTGTGTGTGTGTGCCTATATCCGACCGTTTCCCCCGATCTTGATCTCTCCCGCATGCAGATACTTCACGGACGAAGAAAAGAAGAACCGTTTCGTTCTTCTTGTCGCTCCCGATAACGCTACGGGGGTTTCTCTTCGCAGAGAAGATAGCGGGCCAGCCCCGGTCCGTTCGGAACTCCGGATGTACGCCTCACTGATGTACCCAGGCGTCTCGCTCGTCCATACACCATTTGGAAACGGCCGGACCAAGAAAGGATATATTCATGTGATCCAGAAATCCGGATACAATACAGGGCCAGCGAAAGGTGTTACTTTGAGGATCGGCTCTCAGGCGAACGGACCGCAGGTGGAATTACGGGAGGGAGACGGAGCGTATTTGGCATACGAGCCAGGTGCCGAACTTCGACTTGAAAACGATGGCCAGGGAATTGCAGAGGTCTTGCTCTTCGATCTGGAGTAGATGGTCGAAATTGGTGTAGTTTGTGGCGGGGTCGCAATCTTCGCACTGTAATATGAATACAGGTATCACAGATAGTCATCTTTTCATCCTAGCATTGAAATGTCAGCCTGAGGTGTGCGCGTTTAGATCTTTGCATCATTTTGCAGCGCCACCGACTAGCTCCATTCTCGCGTCCGACAAGGTTGGCATGTCGGCCATAACCCCGACTTTGTGTGGATATGACGTGCGAAAGGTGCAGCTCCCAAGGTGAAATGTATCGCCCATGCCCTGTCGCACGATAAGCAACAAATCTACTTGCTGCCTGACGACAGAACTCAAGCCTTTTGTCATGACTCTTATTTCTCCTATTCACTTCTTCACTATATCACTCTTCTCTTCCATTCTATTCTTTCCCTTTCACCTCAATCACACTTCTTTAACATTCTATCACATCCTTCTATTACATTCTATGCCTACCCTAAAGTCATCTCATTCTCATATATAAGTAGTCGGTAGTCGTCTGTCGTCTCTTTCCCTCAGTCTTAGTATAGTTGATAATCCACCGAGTCATTTGCTCTCTTCGAGTGAACCTTGGCGTGATCAGCCACAACATTATACTAAGACTACTTCTAATCACTGGGCACTTCGCCCCCTGATCTCGCTTCCTCATTACCATCCTGGTCTCTCCACAGCTGCCTCATAGTTTGTTCGAAGTACGCGAGCCTGACTGTTATAGTCCCCTCGTGTACCTAGACAAGACTCGATTATCGTCTTCCATTTCGGAAGAGGCCACCTTAGTTACAGAATTCCCTCGCCTTTGAGTTGAGCTCTTCGCTCCTCACTGCTTCCTTCTGCCACTCCCGCAGAAAGGAAAACTTGTCACTCACGGACATAAACTGTGATATAAGCGGAACAACTTCCTGCCGTGAACGACAGGAAGTGATACTGCTTCTCGCATCTATTCCCGCATTCAGAGCAGACGTCGGGGTTTTCGTAATCCGTTCCCCTGCTCAACGCGCACCATTATTCCCAATGTCTACCAACTTCAACGCATGGAGGGACGACAACCGGTCCCAACACGCTTCCCCAGAAATGTCTCCAGAGTCGTCACTCACCCCCACACAATCGCCTCCTAGTCCCCAAGACTTTGTCATGGGACCTATCAACTCGTCTGACGACTTTGCCCGAAACTACGGTGCTTGGTACATGCAATCCTTGCGTGATGCCAATGCAGCGGGACCCCCTCCAATGCCATATATCGTTCGGGAAAGCTTTCCTTCTCCCGTACAAACCCCCATCACCATTCACACACCCGCATCTCCTCGCTCGCCCATTCCTCGAGCAGGTCATATGCCAAGGACCCCTAGGGTCAACCTTCCATCTCGACCTCAATCCCCAGGGCTCTTCGCCCCAAACCCGCTCGTACGGCCTAACATCCGTATTGGCAAGTCCATTGCCGCCAAGCCCGAACCTTATGATGGTGAACGGGCCAAGTACATTCAATGGTGGCGTACGGTTGAGTTATACCTCGCCGGTTTCGAAGAAGAACCTTCTGATCGTCAGAAGGTCTTGATCATCTTGTCCTATATGAAAGGACAAAACGCAGCAGGACGATGGGCGGATCTCTACGTCACTCAAGGGTTAAATGCAGTACGCTCCTTCGACGAGTTTGCTGATCAACTCAAGAAGACGTTCCAAACACCGGACATCAGGCGCAATGCCGAGAAACGCCTCCTCGCCCTTAAACAAGGCAAGGAGACAGTCGAGGATTTTATGACTCGACTCAAGCAGCTCGTCATCGAGGCGGAGTATAACGTGAATCACCACTCCCGCCTCTTAATTAACATCATGAGGAATGGTATCCACAACGAGACAGTGGAAATGGTCGAGAGGTCTCAGCCTCACCTCCTTAACAACGCCTCTTTCTCCGCTTGGGAGAATGCGTTAGTACAAGCAAGCGCCATCCTTCAGGACATCGCCGATCGAAAGAGAGGCACAGTCCAAACCACCTACCAGCGCCCATTCGGTGCTCGACCACTTCCCTCCGCTCCCGCGCCCTCTTCCTCAACTCCCGCAGTCCACCCGAACCAACCTGGTACGTTCGGAGGACAAGGTGTCCCTATGGACATCAGCAAGGCTCGTGCCGAAGGAAAGTGTTTCAAGTGTGGTCAACCGTGGCCATGCAAGGAGCACTTCAAACCCCGTCAACGTCAAGCCCGTACCATGGTATTTAGAGGGATAACCATAGAGTACACCAATGCAGACGGATTAGCCGCTGCTATCTCAAAGATTGAGACGGAGAAGTTGGGTTTTCCCGCAGGACAGTAGACACTCGGTCATCTACCTGTCCACCAGTCACATCGTATAATAAATTTTCTGTGTTACCTTGTGACGAGACCGAACCAACAGTCGATCGGGACATCGACTCTAAGAAGGGGGATAACGAATCTGAACACGAGAATGTGGCTGCCGTGCGCCCTACTCAAATTCGGATCTTACAACGACCAAAAGGAGCTGATCACTCCAAAGGTAAAGGAAAAGTCGGATCTGCTGAGCGATCCGTAGTATCCAGGGAAGTCGGATCTGCTGAGCGATCCGTAGTACCAGAAATCCCCAAGGAAAATGTCGGATCTGCTGAGCGATCCGTAAAACCAAGAAACTCCCGAAAATCGTGGATGAACACCGTCGACCCTTGGTCCGTCGAATGGATCAAACGAGTCGCAGATGAAGGAGACACCAAGCGCACTCTCCAACATCTCCAATCATTTGTTCACGAAACCCGAACCACTGAGGTTACCCCCGAACTGGTTCAACAAATCCGCCAACTTCCTCTTGACGAAGTCAGTCTCTCCCTACGAGAGCTACAAAAGAAGCCGAGATTCGTTACACGAAAACGATCTCCCAACTCCCTTGAAGTCAAAGCCGAGATCCTCCTCGGTGATGCTTCCATCGTCCCCGTTCTCGCCCTTCTCGATTCGGGATGTAGTGCTTCGGCGATAGACGAAGAGTTTGTACGAGAGAAAAAAATCCCTACGTTTAACCTCCCCATTTCCATTCCTGTATATAATGCAGATGGTACCAAGAATGCAAGCGGATTAATCACTAAGTTCGCTATGCTAGAGTTAAATATAGGCGCTCATTCGGAAAGGCTAGCTCTCGCCATAACTCGTCTTTCAACACATGCCATATTCCTAGGACACGACTGGCTAAAAGTCCACAATCCAGTCATCGATTGGAAGGAGGGAACGATAAAACTCACCTGCGCTAACGATCATCTCCCCGACCTCATCCCAATAGAAGACGAAGAGGAGTACAAAGGCCACGAAAAAGAAGAAGAACGCCTCTTCAGGATAGACGTAGAATCCTACATCCGCGCGAACACATCAACGGAGTTAGCAATCGAAGCAAACAAGCCAAAACAAACACGTACCTTTGAGGAAGTCGTCCCAGAGGTTTACCATGGCTACAAAGATGTCTTCGACAAAGAAAACTTCGACGAGTTACCACCGCGGCGACCATGGGATCACGCCGTCGAATTACTACCTGGAGATCACGTGATAGATTGTAAAACGTACAACCTCACAAACGATGAACAAAAAGAGTTAGAATCGTTCCTGGAAGAGAACCTTAAATCCGGACGAATCCGACCTTCTAAATCTCCGTTCGCTTCTGCGTTCTTCTTTATTAAGAAGAAAGACGGCAAACTCCGACCCGTCCAAGATTACCGGAAATTAAACGCCATCACGGTAAAAAACCGGTACCCCCTTCCGTTGATCTCCGAGTTGATCGACAAACTCAAAAACGCTAAGTACTTCACCAAACTCGACATCCGATGGGGTTACAACAACATCCGGATGAAAGAGGGCGATGAATGGAAAGCAGCGTTCCGCACCAATAGAGGGTTGTTCGAGCCACTCGTAATGTTCTTCGGACTCACGAACTCCCCCGCAACTTTCCAAACCATGATGAACCACCTATTCCGCGATCTGATCAATCAAGGAAAGGTTGTAGTTTACATGGATGACATCATGATCTACACGGCGACCCTAGAGGAACACCGACGGATCGTAGCTGAGGTACTAGAAATCTTACGAACCAATAAATTGTACCTTAAGCACACCAAGTGTGAATTCGAGCAATCTGAAACCGAATACCTTGGACTAATCGTCGGTCATCAAACCATTAAAATGGACTCCGCCAAAACCAAAGGTGTCACCGAGTGGCCAATACCCACCACTCGCAAGGAACTCAGAGGTTTCTTAGGATTCCTCAACTTTTATCGCAGATTCGTGAAAGACTTCTCAAAAATCGCGCGTCCTCTCAACGCCCTCACTTCTGAGAAAAACGAATTCCAATGGACCAACGATTGCCAAACGGCTTTCGAGAGTCTAAAAACCGCTATCACAACCGCCCCCGCCCTTTCCATGCCTACTACGGATGACCCATTCCGCGTTGAAACAGATGGTTCCGGCATTGGAATTGGTGCGGTTCTCTCCCAAAAACAGGATGATAAATGGCATCCTATCGCTTACATCTCCAAGTCCCTTTCCGACGCGGAACGAAATTACCATGCCGCCGACTTGGAAATGGCCGCTGTCATCTTCGCCCTCACAGAATGGCAACACTATCTCCTTGGTGCCACCCATCCATTTGAAATCCTTACCGATCACCAAAACCTCACCTACTTCCGCAAACCCCAAGATCTTTCTCGCCGACAAGCCCGTTGGGAACAACTCCTCCAGGAATACCATTTCCAATTCATTCACCGATCTGGCAAAACAAATCCTGCCGATCCTCTGTCCCGGAGGCCAGACTATGAAAGGGGGGTAGAACTCGACAACAAGTCCCATATCCTCCTTCCCGATCATCTTTTCCAATCTTCACTAGACTCGTCTGCCAAAGCTGATGCTGCTGTGCGCTCGCTTCAGACGCAAAAACAATCAATTCAGGATAACGCTGAGGCTGCTGTGCGCCCAAGCGACCCTGGTTCGGTTGAGTCAATGGTGAGGAAACTCCAACACAAACGAGAGAAATACGCTCTCAAAGGATTAACAAAAGACGACTCTCATTGGAAAGAGTCGCAAGGCGTACTCCTGTACAAAGATCTTCTCTATATCCCGAAAGACGATCTTCTCCGCGAAAAGGTAATCCAACAACACCATGACCACCCACTCGCTGGACACCCAGGAATTCGCCGAACCCGAGATCTCATCCTCGCCAAATATTATTGGCCTACCATTCGCAAGGACATCACCAAATACGTCAGCGGATGTGACAAGTGCCAAAAAGTCAAACCTAGCTCATCGGCGAGTAAGACTCCTCTCCAACCAAACGAAGTCCCACAAGCCCCATGGGAAATTATCTCTGTCGACATTATCGGTCCTCTTCCCGAATCCCAAGGAAAAAACGCCATCCTTACGGTAGTCGATCGATTCTCCAAAATGATCCGCCTCTTCCCTGTCTCAACGGATCTTACCGCCAAAGGAGTAGCAACTATATTCAGAGACCACATATTCAAGCTTCACGGCACACCACTGAAAGTGATCTCCGATCGAGGACCCCAGTTCGTATCCTCGTTTATGGAAGCTCTATACACTCTCCTGAAAATCGAAGGCAATCCCTCTACCGCCTATCACCCCCAAACGGACGGACAAACTGAACGATACAACGCTACCGTCGAACAGTATCTCCGTCTGTACACCAATCATCCACAGAATGACTGGGTCGAATGGCTTGCTCTAGCGGAATTTGCCCATAACCAAAAACCCACTTCTTCGAGTGGATACTCCCCGTTCATGCTCAATTTCGGCCAACAACCGAATATTCGAGGAGAACACCGAAAACACGTCCGAAACGAATCGGCAAAAGAATTCGTAGAAATGATGCAAGGAACCATTAAGTTGGCCAAAGAATCTTTGGAGCACGCTGCTGAGGACATGAAAAAGTTCTACGATAGGAAAGTCCGTCCTTCCGTAGATTATAAAAAAGGAGATCTCGTTCTTCTTGAAGGAACTAATATACGATCTGATCGTCCCTCCAAGAAACTAGGCGACAAACGATATGGCCCATTCAAGGTCATCGAAAAGGTTGGTCCATCAGCCTATCGCCTCAAACTAGATCCCAAATGGCGTGGAGTCCACCCGGTCTTTCACGAATGTCTCCTCCACCCTTATCACGCAGCCCAATTCCCCTCTCAAAAGATTCCTCCTCCTCCACCTCCTGACATCGTTAATGGAGTAGAAGAACAAGAGATAGATGAAATTCTCGCTTCTCGAGAACGTCGAGGAAAAATAGAATACTTCGTATCCTGGAAAGGATTCCCCAACGAAGATAACGAATGGATTGTAGCCGACAAGCTATCTAATGCTCCAGATGCTGTCAAGGCCTATCATCGATCCCATCCTACCACTCCTCGACCCCACAAGACAATGAATCTTCGGTATTCTGCCGATATCCCTGATTCTCCTTGTTCTTGCCCGATTTGTCTCCGCTCTCCTTCTCCTACTCCTTCATCCCTATTCTCTACTCCCGAATTTCTTGCCTTTCGTAAACGATACGTTAATCCCAAATTCTCTAGTGCCGTGGACGCCACTCCTTAGAAGGGGGATAATGTCATGACTCTTATTTCTCCTATTCACTTCTTCACTATATCACTCT
>Ga0307508_10000840_pt1 | contig 35693 bp, 29 predicted proteins | sample 9_EM_MG_FD_203089 | JGI IMG/M metagenome (GOLD analysis project Ga0307508, IMG submission 203089) | Populus trichocarpa ectomycorrhiza microbial communities from riparian zone in the Pacific Northwest, United States - 9_EM | ecosystem: Host-associated > Plants > Roots > Unclassified | place...
GCCTGATTGAGCTCCACGACATCATCCCGTAGGGGGTCCCCCGGTTTGAGCTCATTCAAGATGATCTCGGAGTAGCCGAGAATCACCGACAAGAGATTGTTGAAGTCGTGGGCCACGCCGCCGGCGAGGCTGCCGATGGCTTCCATCTTTTGCGATTGTCGCAGCTGCTCTTCTAGGCGCTTTCGCAGAGTGATGTCCATGAGCATCACCAAGCTACCCAGGTTCTGCGACCCCTCGAAGATGGGTGTCGCGTCCAAGAGGACCCACAGGTCCGTGCCGTCCGAACGCACGAGGCGGGCTTCGACTTGACTGGACGCGCTTCGCGGTCGCGGCGCGATGCTCTCCGTCACCGTAGGTCGCGAAGCTTCGTGCACGAAGTCGAGCATGCTTTCGCCGAGCAGCTGCTGGCTCGAATAGCCCAAGAGCGCAGCAAGACGCCCGTTCACGAAGGTTGCTTTGGTGGTGGCATCGAGCCACCACACTCCTTCGTTGGTCGTCTCGATGATGCGCCGGTAGCGCTCCTCGCTGTGCCTGAGCGCGCCCTCGGCCAGCTTTTGTGCCGCGCGCGCGCGTTGCTCGCGCCGTGAGCGCTCGATCGCCGCGCCGAGCCGCCCGAGCCTGCCCTTGACCAGGAAATCGTCGGCCCCGCCGTGAAGCCCAGCCACGGCAGTTTCCTCGCCGATGGTCCCAGAAATGATGATAACCGGAATGTGCTCGGCGCTCGCCCTAACGATGTTCAGCGCCTCGATCGCGCCGAATCCGGGCAAGGAGTAGTCCGACAGCACGACGTCCCAGTCTTGTTCGAGCGCGACGCGGAGGGCGGCGGCTGTCTCTACTCGCATGTGCGAGACGTCGTAACCGGCGCGCTTGAGCTCGAGCAGCAGCAGCTCGGCGTCTCGCTCCGAGTCCTCGATGATCAACGCGCGCAGCCTCTGCGTCATCGCGCCGGCCGGTTCTGAGGTGACGCCGCAGTTTGCATGGGTTAGCCGGTCGGGGCGCCTTGGTTCAACACCAACCAATACATACCAAGCTGCCTGACTGCCTCGGCAAACTGGGTGAAGTCAACCGGCTTCACCACGTAGCTGTTGGCACCCGAGGCGTAGCCGCCGTGCAGATCCTTTTCTTCCCGAGACGACGTGAGGATCACGACCGGCAACAGTTTCGTGCGTTCATCGGCGCGGATGCGGCGCAGGACCTCGAGGCCGCCGATTTTGGGGAGATTCAAGTCGAGCAGCACGACCTGCGGAACCTCGGTCAGGTTCCGGTCCGCGTGCGTGCCCTGCGCGAACAGGTAGTCGAGCGCTTCGGCTCCATCGCGCGTGACGACGACGCGATTGGCGATGTTGTGCTTCTTGAGCGCCTTCAAGGTGAGCTCCTCGTCGCTCGAGCTATCCTCGACCAGCAAGATGACTTGTTCTGTCATTCGCGTTGAATCCTGTCTTGTAGAGTGAAAAAGAAAGTCGCTCCGGCACCGACCGCGGCTTCGGCCCAAACGCGTCCACCGTGGCGGGCGATGATGCGTTGCACGGTCGCCAGCCCAATGCCCGTGCCTTCGAACTCACTCGGTGAATGCAGCCGCTGAAACACACCGAAGAGCTTCGCAGCGTAGGTCATGTCGAAGCCAGCACCGTTGTCGCGCACGAAGAAAACCGTCACGCCGTTGTTGCGTTTACAATCGAGCTCGATGTGCGCGTCGTCGCGCTGGCGCGTGAACTTCCAGGCGTTGCCGAGCAGGTTGTCGAGCACCACGCCGAGCAGCCGGCTGTCGCCATCGCAGGCGAGTCCTGGGGCGATCGAAAACTCGACATGCCGACCCGGCTGGGCGTTCTTGAGGCGCTCGGCGGTGACTCGTCCCAGCTCACTCAAGTCGACGCTTTCTTGACGGATATCGCCGCGCGTTACCCGAGCCAGATTCAAGAGGCTGTCGATCAGCTGGGCCATGTGCTGCGCCGACTCGCGCACGCGCCCCAAGTAGCGCCGACCTTCCTCGTCGAGCTGCGCCGAGTGGTCCTCCAGCAGCACCTGACTGAAGCCGTCGATGCCCCGCAGCGGCGCCCGCAGATCGTGCGCCACGGAATAGCTGAAGGACTCGAGCTCTCGGTTGGCGCTCTCCGCAGCCTCCTTGGCGCGTGCCAGCGCTTCCTCGGCGCGCTTGCGGTCCGAGATGTCGCGCGCCAGCTTCGATGCGCCGATCACCGTGCCGCGCGCGTCGTGGATGGCCGAGATGCTAACCGACACGTCGATATCCCGACCGTCTTTGCGGCGGCGCAGCGTCTCGAAGGGTTGCACGCGCTCGCCCCGCTGGATGCGCGCAATGATCGCCGGCTCCTCCGCCTCTCGACCGGGCGGCTGCAAAAGCGAGATCGGCTTACCGATGGCTTCCTCCGCTCGGTAGCCGAACAGCCGCTCAGCACCCTGGTTCCAGCTGCGGATCGTGCCGTCCAGGCTCTTGCCGATGATCGCATCGTCGGAGGAATCGACGATCGCCGCCAGCTGAAAGCGGAGCTCTTCGGCCTTCTTGCGCTCCGTGACGTCGCGAATCGTGCTCGAGACCAGGACGCCGCCGCCGGTTTCGAGCGGACTGAGGCTGATCTCGACCGGGAATTCGCTGCCGTCGCTGCGTCGACCATACAGCTCGAGCCCGGAGCCCATCGAGCGCACTTTGGGATCGCTGAAGTACCGCTCCCGGTGTTGCGGGTGCCCCGCGCGAGCGCGGTCTGGCACGAGCATCTCGACGGGCTGGCCGATCATTTGCTCGCGCTTGTAACCGAAGAGTCTTTCGGTTTGGGAATTGACGAGCGAGATACGCCCGCCGTTGTCGACGATGACCACGGCGTCTGGCGCCGATTCGAGCAGGCCGCGGAATTTGTTCTCGGCCTTCTTGCGCTCGGTGATGTCTCGAATCGCGCTCGAGACTAGCATTCCCTCTTCGGTGTCGAGCGGGCTCAGGCTGATCTCGATCGGAAACTCGCTGCCGCCTTTGCGTAGGCCGTAGAGCTCGAGCCCCGAGCCCATCGCGCGGACTCTCGGGTCGGCGAAGAAGCCGGTTCGATGCGCGGGGTGCTTCTTGCGGAAGCGCTCGGGGATCAGCATCTCCACCCATTGACCCACCAGCTCGTCGCGGCCGTAGCCGAAGACCTTTTCGGTCTGGGCGTTGATCAGCAGGATCCGACCGTCTTTGTCCACGATGACCATGGCGTCGGGCGCGGACTCGAGCAGCCCTCGAAATTTCTCTTCGGCTTTCTTGCGCTCGGTGATGTCCCGAATCGCGCTCGAGACGAGCGTGCCGTCCTCGGTTTCGAGCGGGCTCAGGCTGATTTCGATCGGAAACTCGCTGCCGTCTTTGCGCAGCCCGTAGAGCTCGAGGCCCGTGCCCATGGAGCGGACCTTGGGCTTCGCGAAGAACTCAGCGCGGTGCTTGGGGTGTCTGACTCGGAAGCGCTCGGGCACGAGCTTCTCGACCGGCTGTCCGAGCAGCTCCGCGCGCGGATAGCCGAACAAATGCTCGGTTTGAGCGTTGACGAGCACGATGCTGCCGTAGCGATTGACGATGACGATCGCATCCGGCGCGGCCTCCAGCAGCGCTCGAAATTTGTCTTCCGCCCGCTTGCGCTCCGTGGCGTCGCGTATCGCGGCGGTCACGAGCTGGCCACGCGGAGTCTGGACCGGCGCCAAGCTGATCTCGGCCGGAAATTCGCTGCCGTCCTTGCGCAGGCCGTAGAGCTCGACGCCGGCGCCCATCGGGCGCGCTCGTGGCTCCACGAAGTAACCCTCGCGATGCCCGGGGTGAAGATTCCGGTAGCGTTCCGGGATCAAGACTTCCACCGGGCGGCCAACGAGCTCAGCTCGCCGGTAGCCGAAGAGACGCTCCGCTTGGCCATTGACCAGCTGAATGCACCCGTCTGGCCCGACGATCACGGTGGCGTCCGGCGCCGCGTCGAGGAAGCCGCGGAAAGTGGCTTCAATGGCATCGTCCTCAGCGGTCAGCTTTGGGTCCGTTTCGCCGCTCCTGGTCATGAGCCCCGCCGCGTCCCTTGCGCTGAGCGCCACCAAGTCAACCCTGGCCGCGGCCATCGCAAGAACCGAGGGTCCGGAGCATGCTCTCGGTGACGCACGCGCACAAGAGCCGCGTGAGCCGACTAGGCCCCGAGTGGCTTCTCAGGTGAGCCAAATTAGGCCGCGGGCGGACACCGGCAGAGTCAGGCGCGTAACCGCTCACGCACAAGAAACCTAGGGGCCCGCCCTGAAGCCCTCGATCGGTCAGCCTGCAAGGCCTACGCGCCCAGAGCCCTTGGCGTCGTAAGCAGACGGGTACACGCCACTACATCGGCACCTGCGCAGCTCTGAGCTTAAGCGAGAGGCCGAGTTGCCGTTCTCTTGCTCGGGACCAATGCGAGCTACTGAGAAAGAGCCAAAACTGACCGTCGCGAAACATCGACGTGGACTCTCGATCTTCCTCAAGCTCCTGATTCTAATCGTATCACTGGTCCTCGGCGTAGCAGCACTGCTTGCCAGCCACCTGATCTCTCGCCAAGTCGCGGAGATGCGAGCAGATTTGGAGACCAGGGCCTCGACCTACGGCCGGCTGACGGCCAAACAAGTCGAGTCTGCGATCGCGTTCGGTGATCGCGAGACGGCACGCGAGGTATTCGACTCGGTCGCCGAGGACCAAGACATCGAGAGCCTGACGCTGTTCACGTCGAAAGGAGCGATCTTGCACGCACGCGGGGCGTTGAGCGGCGCCCTGCCAATCGAGCTCAAGCACGTGACCAGCGCAACCCAATTCGCTCTGGCTGACAGGATAGGAGTCGCCGTCCCTGTCGTCGCGCTGGAAGGACCGCGCGGCACCCTCGTGCTCGAGCTCTCCACGCGGCGGCTCTCCGAAAGCCGGGCACAAGTTCTGAAGCACGCCGTACTGGCGGGCTTGCTAGCGGCAGCGGCTGGCGCGCTCGGCGCGTTCCTGATTGCGCGCAATCTGGCGCGGCGACTCGGTGCGATCGCCGTTGCGGCAGACGCGGTCGCTGCCGGGGACCTCGCGCAGAATCCGGTCAGGGAAGACCAAGCACGCGACGAGATCGGCGTCTTGGCGGTGGCTTTCAACGCGATGCTGCGGCAACTGCAGGGCCTGATCGCCCAGATTCGCGAGAGCGCACGGCAAGAGCAAGAGCGCCTCGAGACGCTGGTCCACGCTCGAACCGCAGAGCTTGCCGGGCGCAACGCTGACATGCGCCAGGTCTTGAACAACGTCGGGCAGGGCTTTCTCACGCTCGGCCGCGATGGGCGAATCTCACGCGAACGCTCAGCCATCCTCGAGACCTGGTTCGGTCCGGCGCCGGCGTCGGAAGCATTCGTCGACTACCTAGCGACCATCGACGCCCCGACCGCCGCTTGGTTTGCGGTCGCCTGGGAGAGCGTCCTCGATGGCCTGCTTCCGCTTGAAGTAAACGTCGGGCAATTGCCGAAGCGCTTGGCCCGCTCGGGGCGCCACTTCGAGCTCGACTACCGGCCACTACTGACTGAGGCTGGCGAGCTGGACCGCGTGGTGGTCGTGATCTCCGACGTCACGACGGCCCTGGCCTGCGCTCGGGCCGAGCTTGACGAGCGAGAGACGACCCGCCTTTTTAGCCGCCTAGTCGCCGACCGTCCGGGGTTCTTGGAATTTCTCACGGAGGCGCGCGCGCTCGTCGAGACCATCCGAAGCGGGCCCCTTGATTCGACGTCGTCGCTCAAGCGCTCGCTCCACACGCTGAAGGGGAACGCGGGGCTTTACGGCATCGAGAGCGTCGCGGAGTTGTGCCACGGGCTCGAGGATCGCCTGGCAGAAAAGGGTCGCCTAACGGAGGCAGAGCTTGCGCCGCTGCTTGCCCGCTGGGGCCAGATCTCCGCGAAAGTCGGGGCGCTGGTCGGCGATGAGCGGAGCAAGCTGGAGCTCGAGGACTCCGAATATCGCGAGATTCTCAGCGCGGTGGAACGCGGCACGTCGCGCGCCCTCCTACGCGAAATGATCTTGGCTTGGCGACTGGAGCCGACGCGGCTACGGCTGCAGCGGATCGCGGCACAGGCCGAGGCGTTGGCGAGCCGACTCGGCAAGGGGCCGATCACGGTCGACATCGAGGCCAACGACCTTCGTCTCGATCCCGAGCGCTGGAGCTCGTTCTGGGCCGCTGCCGTTCACGTACTCAGAAACGCCGTTGACCATGGGTTCGAGAGTCCCGAGCAGGGCGGCCCAAGCAAAGATGCCGGGGGGGATCGCCTGGGCTTGGTCACACGCCTCCAAGGTGACACCTTCAGCATCGAGTTCGTCGACAACGGCAGCGGCATCGCCTGGGACGCCGTGAAGCGCAAAGCCGCCGCTGCCGGCCTACCGACTCGAACGCGCGCTGACCTGGTTCAGGCGCTATTCGAGGACGGTCTCTCGACGCGAGACAGCGTGACGGACGTGTCTGGTCGCGGGATCGGGCTCGGTGCCGCTCGTCGCGCCTGCCAAGAGCTGGGCGGGCGGGTGGAGGTCGAGTCGGAACAGGGCAAGGGCACGAGCATTCGTTTCCTGTGGCCGGCCAAGTTGCTCTCCACCTCTGGCGCTCAGCCCCTGAGCCCCAGCCGCCCACCTCCCTCCGCAGATCTCGAGCGCGCCAGCTAAAAGCGCCTCCCAACCCAACAACACGCAAGGAACTCCTGAATGCCTCTCGCAAGCCGCACCATCCCACGCATCTTAGCGGCGCTCTTACCACTCGTGCCACTCTTGCCGGCTTGCCACGGGCAGGAAAAGAGGCGCGAACAAGCCACGGTGGCCGTAGCTGCCTTGAGCGCAACAGCACCCGCGCCAGCCGAGTCCGGCAAGGCATTCAACCCCAGGTTGCTCCGACGCTTTTCGCCACTTCGCGCCAGCATTGAATCCCCGGAGCACCCGCTCACCGACGAAAAGATCGAGCTTGGGCGAATGCTCTACTTCGATAAGCGTCTTTCGAAGAACCGAGACTTGGCGTGCAACAGCTGCCACCGATTGGACGCCTACGGGGTCGACGGAGAGTCGACTTCGCTGGGCGACACGGGACAGCGCGGAGGGCGCAACTCGCCCACCGTGTACAACGCGGCAGGCTACTTCGCGCAGTTCTGGGACGGACGCGCCGCAGACGTCGAACAGCAGGCCAAGGGTCCAATCCTCAATCCGATCGAGATGGCCATGCCAAGTCCCGACGCCGTCGTCACGCGGCTCAAGGGCATTCCGGGCTACCGAGAGCTGTTCAGCAAAGCCTTTCCGAGCGCAGCAGACCCGATCACGTACGACGCGGTCGGAGAGGCCATCGGAGCGTTCGAACGGAAACTGGTGACTCCCTCGCGCTGGGACAACTACCTCCGCGGCGACAAGAACGCGCTCCACGACGACGAGCTCGAAGGCTTGAAGGTATTCACGAACGTCGGCTGCATGGTCTGCCATACGGGCGAGTTCCTGGGCGGCACCTCATATCAGCGAGTCGGCGCGGTCGAGCCTTGGCCAAATCAGGACGACTCGGGTCGCGCGAGCCTCACCAAAAACGCGGCGGACCGCATGATGTTCAAGGTCCCGACCTTGCGAAACATCGCCAAAACGGCGCCCTATTTTCACGACGGTTCCGCCAAGACGCTCGACCAGGCCGTGCGCAAGATGGGCAAGCACCAACTCGGGCTCGAGCTCTCCGACAACGAGGTCACTTCGATCGTGGCCTGGCTGGGCTCGCTCACAGGGGAGCTGCCCAAGGCGTACATCGCGGAGCCAGCGCTACCCGGCAATGGCACGCCCAGCAAGGGACCCACATGACCTCGTGGCGAGCGCTGCGTAGCGTAAGCGAACACCGAGCGACCGTTGCGTTAGGTGCCCTGATCGTTGCGCTCTCTTTCTTGGTCGGAGCGAGCGCCTGCTCCGAATCCAAGGCGGCGAGCAGCACCGCCAGCGGGGCAATGGGGTCGGGCGCCGGGATCTGCGGCGACAAGGAGCTGCCGGATTGTCCTCTGCAAAATTGGATGAAGGCTACGCTACGCTCGTACTTGAACGCCAACGACACTGTGCGGCTGGCCGGTTCACTTGAGCAGCTCGCTGAGAAAGCCCCGCCTGGCTACGACGGCTGGCGTGAAACCGCGCTGACGGCGGCCAAGGCGGCGCGCAGCGGCGACCTGCCGGCCGCGAAGTCCGAATGCAAGCACTGCCACGACCAACATAGAAATCGCTTCCGCGCCGAGAGACGCGCGGTCGCGCTCTTCTGAGAACCGGAGGGGCACGTGCCCGAGCCCTTATACAATCCTAGCACTGGACGTCCTAGAGCTTCGATGAGCAGCGCGGAGGCGATGCTGAGGGCCCTTCAAGGCGTCGTGTCACGCGAGGACTTCACCGTCCCTGCGTACCCGGCCGTCGCATTGCGCCTGCAACGCCTGTTGGCGAGCGATGGCTATGGCGTAAGCGAGGTTGCGGAGGTGATCGCTGCCGACGCGGCTCTAGCGGCAACGGTTCTGGCCGCCGCCAATTCAGGGTTGCTCGGCGCCGGCAGTCCCGTCACGAGCCTGAGGCACGCCGTCAATCGGCTCGGGGCGCGCACGGTCGGCTCGATCGCGATCGCCAGCGGTGTCGGCTCGGTCGCGACGGCGAAGGGTTCGCTACTAGACGTAAAATACCGTATTTGGCGGCGCACCATGACCTGCGCGCTCGCCTGCCAAAAGCTCGCTGGCGGCCGCGGACTGCTGCCAGAAGATGCTTTTCTAGCCGGACTGCTGCACGGCTTCGGCCGCTCCATCGCGGTCGCGGCGATCGAAGAGCTGCTCAAGACGTCCCAAGCTCCGCAAGCGCTATCGGTCGAGGAGTGGCTCGGCCTCGTCGAGCAGCACCGCGCCGCACTGGCAGGCGCGGTCGCGCAGAGCTGGCACTTGCCGCCGAGCATAGCCCTGGCGATCGCCGGTAAGTCGCGCGGTGAATCACCGCTCAACGATCTCGTGCTCGACGCCGACGCTATCGCTTGCGACCTGGAGCTTGGCGGCTCGCCGGCGTCGACTTCCACGACCGAGGCCCGCAGCTTGGAAGAGCTGACCGCGACCCTACCAGCCGCACTGCAGGCCTTCTCGTCGCCGAGCGCAGAGCCGCCCAAGCGCCAAAACACGCCGAGCCCCTTCTTGCTAAAGCCGGAGCACGCGCTAGTCGGCGAGCCGCGGGCTCACACGCTCGCCGTCGTCGACCGTGGAGCGAAGGGGCCTACCAGCCTGACCTGCATGGCGCTCACGCCCACCGGCATCGAGATCGACAGCTCGCGGCCCTACCAAGAGTGCGTCATCGTGCGCCTCCTGCTCGGCGATCCACAGGCCGGCTTTCAGCCGTGGCTTACGGTGGTCTTGTGTGTGCCGCGAGGCTCGCACTACCGAGTCGAGCTTCAGCTCTTCTCGCCAACGCGCGAGGTGCGCGAGCAGTGGCGCACGCTCTACGACACTGCCGCACTCGACGCCAGCGCTCCGCGCTGAAGACCGCCGAAGCTGCCAAACACAGGAGCGAACCGCGAAGCGTCAACCCATTGTGCGGGCTTGGCTAGCGAACTAAAGATTGCTCAGCCGCGGCCGTTCCTGGATCTCATGGGACGCCTGGAAATTGGCGGCGTGGTAACGCGCTTTGGTCTGACCACCTGGTTTGCTGCCATGTTGCTGTTGGGCGCGGGACTTTTGGCAAAGCACGTCATCGCGCTGCCCGCCCCGACGAGCAACGCGCGGCTTTCCAGCTCACTCAGCGCGTTTCGCTCGCCCAAGGCCCCGAATCAATGGTTAGCGGTTCACGTTGTGCACTACGGGGCGTAGGCATGGGCGCTTTGCTTCAAGCGACACAGGCCCTGGGCGGCGAGCTGAGGATTCAGAGCAAGCTGCAAGAGGGCACGACCGTACGTTTCACATTCCCTGGATCGGCGGCGCGCGCCGCCAGCCCCTCGACCTTCCCCGTCGCCGTTGCCCGCTAGAAAGCTCCCATGGATACCCACCGTCCAGAAAATCCCGCCTTCGAGCTCATGAACAATCACCTGGCACTGGCCGTGCGTGAGCTTTTCGACGCCTATGGCTTCGCCGTCGACCCGTCTCCCCTGGTGGAAGCCACGAGCGAGCCAGAGAAAGAGGGCATGGCCGTGATCGGCTATGCGGGAAACGGGCTGCGCGGCGCGGTGATCCTGATCGCGACGGAGCCGACCGTCTGCGCCTGGATGACCGCAGCGGACCTGTCCGACGGGGAGGTCGCAGACACGCTCGGTGAATTCTCGAACATGTTGCTAGGCCGACTGAAGGCCAAGCTCCTGGGCGAAGGGATTGTGATCTTCGCAACGACGCCCACGACCGCAACCGGCGTCGGACTTCGCTTGTCGAATCCACCCGGGCAATGCGCGTGGTGCACGTTCGACGGGCCCGACTGGCGTGTGACCGTGCGGCTCGACGCGAAGTTTGATCGAGGGTTCGAACCGGACTTGAGCCGCAAGGCAGCGCCACCCGCGCTAGCGGGGGGCTTCATCGAATTCTAGCTCGTGACGGCGGAGACTGACTATGACTAAAACTGTATTGGTGATTGACGATTCATTGATGGTGCGCCGGCAGGTCGGCAATGCGCTGAAGGGCCTGGGCTATGCCGTCGTCGAGGGCGTCGACGGTGTGGACGCCTTGGAGAAGCTGGATGCCACTCCGGGGGTAGGGCTGATCGTGTGCGACGTGAACATGCCACGCATGAACGGGATCGAATTTCTCGAGCGCCTCAGCGCGCGCGGCTCCGCCGTCCCGATCGTGATGCTCACGACCGAGGGCGAGCCCGAGATCATCCAGCGAGCCAAATCGCTCGGTGCCAAGGGCTGGCTGATCAAGCCATTCAAGGCCGAGTTCCTGGAAGCAACGGCCAAGAAATGGGCTCCGCTCACGACCTAAGCGGCGCGCGGGGAAAACCAGCATGAGAATCGTGCTCCTCAACGACAAAAAGACCGAACGCGACGCCATAATGCGCGCCCTTTCGTCCGCGAGCTATCGCGCCGAAGGTACTGCGGACGAGCAGGCTGCGCTCTCGGCTATCGCGCGCGAAGCACCGAAGATCGTCGTCTTCTCGGTGCCGTCCAAAGGTGGTGCCGATCTGATAAGGCGGATCAAAGGGGCGGACGCTTCCGGCCAAGCGTACCTGCTTGCGCTCTTCGACAGCGCCCCCTCGGCCAAGGATCTTGCCAGCGTGGTCGAAGCGGGGGCCAACGATTTCTTGCGCCGGCCAGTCGTCGACGTCGAGTTTCTAGAGCGCCTCAAGGCGCCGTGTCGCGTCGTCAACTGGGTGAGGTCTCTGGCCACGTCTGCCACGTTCGACCTGGCCACGCCCGTCGATGTCGGCGGCTTGCAAGCGTGGAGCAGTCTTGGCGCGCTGGTGGCGGGGGACCTAGCCGAGATGGCAGGGCAACCCTTCGTCGTGACCAAGGCTTGGCCCAAGCGCTTCGTCCACGCTCTCCGCAGCGCGACGATCCCGATGTCGCTGGCCGGTGATCAGCTAGAGGTGCGGATTTCGATCGTGGTCGATGCGGTGACGCTGAAGTGGGTGAAAGAGGCGCTGCTCGGTGACCCCAACGCCAGTGCGGAGGCGGCAGACGACGCACTGCGCGAGCTCGCCAACACCGCAGGCGGCGCCCTAAAACGTGCAGCTCTCGCCGAGAACGTAGCTCTGACCACCGGCATACCCAGCACGGACAACTCCGCCCCACCGTTCGAGCAGCACTCATGCTGGACCTTGACGCTGGACGGCAACGATTGCTGCGTGGCCATAATCGGCGAGATCCGGCAGCGAGCCAATCAGCGTGTGGCCGCGTCGCAGCTCGCCGAGGGCATGATCCTTGCCCACGACGTGCGTAACGAAGGCGGGATCCTGCTCGTCCCCGCCGGCTCCCGCTTGACCGGCACCACCGCGGTCAAGCTGGCCAAGTTGCTCGGGCCTCGTTTCTTCCTCGAGGTGGCCCCGGCGGCGTGAGTCGCCAGCCCAGGTCTCGCTCGGTCCCTAACCTCAAAAGAAGCCACATCATGACATGTATACTCGTTGTTGATGACGCTTCGATGGTGCGACTTCAGGTTGGCGGTGCGCTTCGAAAGGTGGGCTACACGGTGCTCGAAGCGTTCGACGGCGTGGATGCGCTCGAGAAGCTGGCAGCGGATCCCCCTGTCAATCTCATCATGCTCGACATCCATATGCCGAACATGAACGGCATAGAGTTTCTGGAGCGACTACGCGCGCGCGGTTCGACCATCCCGGTCATCATGCTCACTGCCGAAGCAGAACCAGAGGTGATTCGACGCGCGAAGGAGCTTGGAGCCAAAGCATGGCTCGTCAAACCGCTCAAGGTCGATCTCTTGACGGCCACGGTCAGAAGGGCCGCGCCTCTCGACGGGTCCAAGGACGAGATACCCGGGGGGCGGACCTAGCCCAACCTCATCATCCATCACATTTCAGCCGGCCGCCTCGCAAGCTTGGGTTTTGGCGAGGTTTTCGCGAGCACCAAGTGGGCGGGCCCACCGCCCACGGAACGTACTTGAGTACGTGAGCATCGGAGCGCAGCGAAAACGAAGCCAAAACCCAAGATCGCGGGGCGTGGTCCCAGATGTGACGAATCCTTAGAGCCCAACTGGTGCCCGTCAAAGCCGACTCCGGGAAGCTACGCAACCGCGTCGCTAGGCCTTATCGACCTCCAAAGTCGGCCGTTGACGGCTCAGGGAGAGAGCCCGGTGGATAGGAAGATCCTCATCGTCGACGACTCGGTAACCATCCGCCAACTGGTTCGCTCCGCCCTGGCTGGGGCCGGCTTCGAAGTCATCGAGGCGGCCGACGGTGTGGAGGGGCTACAGACCATCGTGGACTCGACCGACATTGCCGGGGTGCTCTGCGACGTGAACATGCCACGCATGGGTGGCCTGCAGATGCTCGAGCTGGCGAAGGCCAAGGGCAAGCTCGAGAGCCTACCGGTCGTGATGCTCACCACCGAGGGCCAATCCGCGCTCGTGCAGCAGGCCAAAGCCTTGGGCGCCCGAGGCTGGATTGTCAAACCGTTCAAGCCTGAGCAGCTGGTAGCCACCATGCGCAAGCTGACCGCGATGTGCTGAGGAGCCTGCATGCGCAACATCGACAACCGACCGATTGACGACCTGGTGTTCGACTGCTGTCGCGAGCTATTTTCGTCCTATCGACTCGAGGTGCGTCCGCTCAGCCGCGCTGACTTCCCCGCGGCCGAGGAGCTCACGTTGTGCGGCGTGATGGGCTTCGGCGGCCAACAGCTGCGCGGCGCGCTCGTGCTGGCCACGGGCCGCGGGCCGCTCGCGCTGACGAATCCCGGGAATTTGGGCTCGCCGCGCGACTGGGTGTGCGAGCTCGCCAATCAGCTCATGGGCAGAGTCAAAAATCGCCTACTCGGGCGCGGTGTGCAGATTCACCTGGCAACACCAGCGGGTCTGAGCGGCGAAAATCTCAACCCGACGCCCGGGAAGCTGCGCGCGCCACAGGTCTTCGGGACCGAGAATGGCTACGTTTGCGTGTGGATCGACTGCGAGCTCGCGGACGGCTTCCAGCTGCCCGAGGCCCCCGCTTCGTCCGCGGAGGCTGCAATTCCCGAGGGCGAAACACTTCTGTTCTAGGCGCGGGCGCGGGGGCACTAGCGACCTGACCGCAAACCGTGCGCGAGCGCGGCGCCGCTTGGGCTCAGGACTCCGCCGCAGCTAAGGGCCCGGGAATGGCTAAGTCGATCGCCCTCGCGGTCGATGCATCCCAGCTTCCCGGCTGGCTTCGATGCTCCTCAGTTACATACCTGCAGTATGCGCCTTCGTCGCGCCTCGCCATCCGGGCGCCTCGGCCGCGATCATCGACCGACTTAGCCTTTCGCGGGCCCTAAGCTTTGCTTCGCGCCGGCGAGACGCCGTACTCGTGCAGCCGATATTGAATCGTGCGCACGCTCACGTCGAGCACCTCGGCGGCCTTGGCGGTCGAGCCATCGACGGCTTCCAGCGTCTTCAAGATCACGTATTTTTCGACCTGAGCCATGCTGGCGCCGGGCACCTGAATGTCCTCGAAGGTGGCCGGGACGGGGTCGAAGGGCAGCGCCTGCGGCTGGACCAGATTGGTCTCGCTGAAGAGTACCGCATGCTCCATGGCGTTCTCGAGCTCGCGCACGTTACCGGGCCAGCGATGCGCCGCAATCTTCTGGCGCGCAGCGTCGGAGAGGCCGTCCATGATGCGCTGATTCTCGCGCGCAAACTTGGCCACGAAGTGCTCGGCCAACAGCGCGATGTCGCCACCGCGCAAGCGCAGCGGTGGCATGTCGATTTTTACGACATTCAGACGATAGAACAGGTCCTCGCGGAAGCGTCGCTCGCGCACCTCCGCAGCCAAATCCTTGTTCGTCGCGGCGATCAGCCGAACGTCGACTCTGACCGATTCGTTGCCGCCGACGCGCTCGAATATCTGCTGTTGCAGCACGTTCAAGAGCTTCACCTGGGTGGAGGGCGGAATGTCCCCGATTTCATCCAAAAACAGCGTGCCGCCGTGGGCCTGTTCGATGCGGCCGATACGCTGCTTGTCCGCGCCCGTGAACGCGCCGCGCTCGTGACCGAACAGCTCGCTTTCGAGCACGCTTTCGGCGAGCGCCGGGCAATGCAGCGCCACGAACGGGGCGGCACTGCGCCCGCTGAGCGCGTGAATCGCCTTGGCCAGCTCGCCTTTGCCAGTGCCGCTCTCGCCGCCGATCAAGATGGTGGCCTTCGACTGCGCGACTTGTCGAGCCATCCGATAGACGCGCTGCATCGAAGCGCTGGTGCCGATCAGCCCCTCGAGCCCGTCGTGGTCGCGGGTGCGCAGCTGCCGGCGCAGATTCTCGGCCTCGGCCGCCAGAGCGCGGTGGGCGAGCGTCCGTTCGACCGACATCCTCAGCGCGTCGAAGCCGATCGGTTTGGTCAGGTAGTCTTGCGCCCCGGCCCGCATCGCGTCGACCGCCGACGACACGTTGTCCGCTGCCGTAGCCACGATCATCGAAATTTCCGGATTGGTCTGGCGCACCCGACGCAAGAGCTCCATGCCGTCCATCTTGGGCATGCTTAGGTCCGTGATGATCAGCGCCGGGGCTCGATCTTGCACCATCAAGAGAGCTTCGGTGCCGTCCGAAGCTATGTCGACATCGTAACCCTCTTGCCCCAAAAGCTTCGCGATCCAGCGCCTACCGCTGGCGTCGTCATCCACGACCAAGACTCGAGCCTTGCTCATACCTGTCATTTCCCTCGTACAGTCTCCAAGGTTACACCAGTCGCTACCCGCGCAGCGCAACCTTTCGTCTAGCCGGGTTCACCGTCGATCGTCTCGCGCACCTTTTTGGCCAGGGCATGCGCCGTAAAGGGCTTCTGGATGAAGCTGATCGCCTGCTCCAGCTCGCCGTTTCTCAGCACAGCGTGGTCGGTGTAGCCGGACATGAAGAGCACCTTGACGCTAGGCACGTGAGCTCGCACCGACCTGGCGACGTCCGGGCCGCTCAGCAGGGGCATCACCACATCCGTAATGAGCAGCGTGATGCTCGCGCGGTGTAGCCCGGCAAGCTCCGCTGCCTCTGCGCCATGGCGAGCGATTAGCACCTGGTAGCCCTGTGCGGCCAACATGCGCTGTACGGCCGCGCGCAGCGGCGGGTCATCCTCGACCAAAAGCACGGTTTCGCGGCCCCTGGGTGTCTCGCTTAGCAGCTCAGTCTGCGGCGCCACGCCCGCTTCGACGTCCACCCGTGGCAGATACACTTTGAAAACCGTGCCGCGCCCCAGCTCGCTATAAACGCCGATGTGTCCGCCAGTCTGCGCCACGATGCCGTGGCAGGTCGCTAGCCCCAGCCCCGTGCCTTTGCCCTGCTCTTTGGTCGTAAAAAAGGGCTCGAAAATCCGGCGCTGGGTCTCGGCGTCCATGCCCGAACCGGTATCGCTCACCGCCAGCACTACGTAAGACCCCGCAGCGGAGGCCGCGTGCGCCGACTGATAGCTCGCGTCTAGCTCGACGTTGTCGGTCTCGATCGTGAGCTTGCCGCCGAGCGGCATGGCATCACGCGCGTTGACCGCCAGGTTCATCACGACCTGCTCGATCTGTCCGGCATCGGCGTGCACCCGACCGAGCTCGGCGCCCGGCACGAAGGCAAGCTCGATATCTTCGCCAATCAGACGCCGCAGCATACGCTCGACGCCAGAGACCACGCGATTCAAGTCCGTGACTCGAAACTCGAGCACTTGCTTGCGACTGAACGCCAACAGCTGCCTGGTCAAGCTGGCGGCCCGCTCCGAGGCCAGCTTGATCTCTTGAGCGTCGCTGAGCCGCGGATCGCTCGCGCCCAGCGCGTCGATCAAGAATTGGCTGTTGGCCAAAATCGTCGCCAAGATGTTGTTGAAGTCGTGAGCGATGCCGCCAGTCAGTTGACCGAGCGCTTCCATCTTTTGCGCCTGGCGCAAACTCTGCTCCAGCAGCTTGCGCTGCGTGATGTCGGAGATCAGCCCATCCGAGTAGCCGATACCCCCACGCTCATAGTTTGCGATCGTGCGATGCCAAAGCCAGATCCACGCGCCATCCTTGCGCTTCCAGCGGTACTCGAGGTCGTAGGACTGCTGCTCGCCCTGCTGGTGCGTCAGCGCCAGGGCGCGCGAGACCCGCACGTCGTCATCCATGTGCACGCGATCGAGCCAAAAACTCATATCGAAGGCGTAGATTTCCGCCGGCGTGTAGCCACTCAGCCGTTCGATGTTGTTCGTGACGAACGTGCATCTGCCATCTCCCGTGGTCCACACGACGTCCGGCATGCGCTCGACCAGCGAGCGATATTTTTCTTCGGCCGTGGCCAGCGCTTGCGCGGCCAAAAAGCGACCCGTGACATCTCGGCCGATGGCTAGCACCAGGAGGCCGCTCGCCAGCTCGATCACGGTGATCGAAAAGTCCAGGTAGACAATGGCGTGGTCCGAACGCTCGATGGCTACGGCATGCACACGGCCTGCGCCGCGCTCGATCGCAGCCTTCAGCTCGGCGCTGGTGGTGTCGCGGCCTCGCGGCGCAAAATCTAGCAAGTGTCTGCCGAGCAAGCTCGCGGGCGCGACGCCCAGAATGAAGCGCCAACGCTCATTGGCCTCGAGAATGGTGCCCGCCCGGTTCAAAACCGAGATCGTATCGTTCGCGTTCTCGAATAGCGCGCGGTAGCGCTCCTCCGCGACCTTCGCTTCACCCGCCAGCTTGCTGATCTGGTTCGCGTTGGTGCGCAGGTGCTCTTCGTAGGTATCGGCGGCGATCGGCTGCTGCCCGCTCGGGCGATCCTGGCCCAAAGCCAAGCGCAACGCCTGCAGCTCGGCATCGAACTCGGGCGTGCGACCGATCAGCGCCGTGGCGCCAACGCGCGTGGCCAGCTCGCGCGCCTTCAAATCCCCGTAGTGCGCGCTCAGCAAGATCACCGGCACATCCAGCAGCTGCGACTGCTCCTTCAGCCTGCGGCACAGGCCGAAGCCGTCGACCTCCCCCATGATCACGTCACTTAGCACGGCGTCCGGAGGCTCGGCCGCGGCCAACGCCAGCGCCTCTCGCGCGCTCGTAGCCACGCTAACTAGGAAGCCGGCTTGGCGAAGCCGCAGGGACGACAGCTTGAGCTGCGTTCGATCGTCGTCCACCAAAAGAACGCGTTGAGGCCGTTCAGGTTTCGGGACCTCTTTCGCTGGCTGGTTTTGATGGCTCAACTTTCCTCCCCAAGTGCGACTTCAAGCGCGCGCTGAACAACAAGGCGTCGATCGGTTTACGTACGTAGTCTCTGCAACCCGCCTCGAGTACCAAGGGCCGGGTCTCCGGACCGTTCGAGGCAGTCACCGCAACGATAACCGCATTGCGAGTCGCCGCGTCGGCTTTCAGCACCCGCACGACGTCTAGTCCCTCCAGGTCCGGCAGAACCAGCTCGAGCAGGACGATTTCAGGCGGGAAGTCCCGCGCAACCGCGATCGCCTTCACCAGTCGACGCACTTCGCAACGCACATGACTCGTGCTCCAGCACCGCTTCAATCAGCCGCGTGCTGGGCGCGTCGCTGTCCACAACGAGAATTCGAACACCGTTCAGCGTCCGCTCCACCGGCTCAGAATCTGGGCCCATCGGTGCCGCGGAGTGCGAGAAAGATGCCCACTTCCGCGGTCGGGCCTCGGAATGGCTAACAGCTGGTTATTATTAGACACTCCGGGCGCTACCTCAACGTGAGTCCTATGGCGTTTGCGCCCTGACTATGGCGTATCCACCATGGTATGGTCACCCGTGCCTAAAGTCCTAGTCATTGAAGATGACCCCATCGGCGGTCGCCTGCTGAGAGCGATCCTGGGCACCGAGGGCCTCGAAGTGGTGATCGCGGCAGACGGCCACATAGGACTTTCTCTTATTGAGTCCGAGACTCCCGATGTGGTCATTCTCGATTTGCGACTGCCCGACCTGGACGGCTTGGAGGTACTGGAGCTGCTGCGCAGGGCCCAGCCGAGCCTGCCGGTGATCATTCTAACGGCGTTCGGCGAAGTGAAAACAGCCGTCAAGGCCACCAAGCTCGGCGCGTTCGACTACCTGACCAAGCCCGTCGAGCACGAGCAGTTGGTGTTCTCCGTGAAGCGCGCGCTCGAGACGCACGTGCTCCGCGTAGAGGTCGAAGAGCTGCGGCGCAGCGCCGGCCTCTCGGCGGGCCTGAGCGTCGCCAACGTGCGCGAGCTGCGCAATGTCGTCAAGCAAGCGGTCCTCGAATCCAATGGGCTCACGTTACGCCGTGAAACTTTGGCCGCGCTGCTCAGGGTCACGGACGGAGCTTTGGCCAGCAGCGCCGTGGAGCCTGGCCCGCTACCCAGTCTGCGCAGCGCCGCACAAGACGCCGCTCGCGATGCCGAACGGCGCTTGATCGAAGAGGCCTTGTCGCGAACACGCGGCAACAAGAGTCAGGCGGCGCGCCTGCTGCGGACCGACTACAAGACGCTCTACCTGAAGATGAAGAGCCTCGGTGTGCGTGGCACCGAGCGACCAACGGAGCCCGCGACTTCCCGAGCGACCGTGGTTCAAGAGCGCGAGCGAGCTAGATAGCTCGCGACCTCGACAGGCAAGGCGTCGATGTCGATGGGTTTGGTCACGTAGCCATCACAGCCGGCCGCGAAGGCCTTCTCGTCGTCACCCTTCATGGCGTAGGCGGTGAGCGCGACGATCCAAGTCTGGCGAAAGCGTTGGTCGTGACGCAGTTGGCGAGTCAGCGCCAAACCATCCATGCCCGGCAGCTGCACGTCCATCAAGATCAGCCGCGGCTCGAAGGTCTCCAGCAATTGCAGAGCCTCCTCGGCGTCGTCGGCGATCTTCACGAAGAAGCCTTCGCCTTCGAGCACGATCCGCACCAACTTGGAGTTGGTGAGATTGTCGTCGACGATCAGGATCGGCTCACCGGCCATCGGTCGCCAGACCTCGCGCGCTCATGGCAGTCTCAATTTTCTGGGCAAGCGTGCGCCGAACACGCTGCCTTTTCCGGCTACGCTGCTCACACTCACGCTGCCGCCCTGGGCTTCGACGATACGCTTGGTTAGCGCCAAGCCCAGACCGGTGCCGGGGTACGTCTTGGCGGTGCTCGAGTCCAGCTGCTGAAATTCTACGAACAGTCGCTGCAGATCTTCTGGCCTGATGCCAATGCCGTGGTCCTCGACGCGGATGTCGAAGGTGTCATTGGGGCCGGCGCTGATGCTGGCCAGAACTGTGCCGTGCTCGCTCGTGAACTTGACGGCGTTCGACAGATAGCTGTAAAGAATCTGCTTGAGTAGGCGCGCGTCGGCGACCACGTCGGAGAGCTCTGGATCCACGTGAAACGACAACTCGACGTGTTTCTCGGCGGCCAGCCCGCGCAAGATGTCTTTCACCTCGAGGCTGACGCGGCGTAGGTCCACCGGCTCCGGCTGCAGCTCGATGCGACCCGCCTCTACCTTGGCCAAATCGAGCACGTCGTTAATCAACCGCAGCAGGTGACGCGAGCTGACCAGAATATCGCCTAGATATTCGACCTGCGTTTCGGTCAACGCACCAACTCGGCCCGCGTGGAGCAGCGAGGAAAAGCCGATAATCGCGTTGAGTGGCGTGCGAAGCTCGTGCGACATGTTGGCCAAAAACTCGCTCTTGAGGCGATTGGCCTGCTCGATTTCAGCGCTGGCAGCAGAGAAATCTCGTGAGGCTTGTGCGAGCAGCTGCAAGCGATCCGCCATGCGTTGGCGCTCCGCCAGCTGTCGGTCCGCGCGCAAAAGCGTGCCCGAGTACTCGAGCGCCACCGCGGCGGCCTGCGCCAGGTACCGACCGAGCAAGATCTCGGTCGCGCTCAGCGGCAACGGATCTCGATCCGTGCGCGCCAGCGCCAAAAGTCCAAAGCTACGACCGCGCGAGCGCAAAGGCACGTAGACCCATGGCGGCGACGGCGCGCTCTCGACTGGCGCCTGGTCCAGCGTGGCTGCCGCAGCCGAGAACACCGGTTGACCGGAGTCGAGCGCTTGCCGCACCGCAGCGTCGTCGCGCGAAATCGGCGCCGCGTTCGCAGCCACTGCATTTCCGGCAAACGCGCGTTGCTGCCAACCCGTACCGTCCTCGCCGAGCACGTAAATCTGGCAGGCGACGTCGAGCAGCTGCGCTACCCGCTCGGCGATGCAGCGCGCCAAGGTCTCGAGATCACCGGTCGCATCGACGAAGGTTGCCACAACGTCCGTGAGAACGGGAAGCCAGGGCTCGAGGCCCGCTGCGGTCGTGAGTCTGCCGGGCTCCAAAGCGCTGCCCCCTTCATACATGCTCTACAAGCTTTCCTTCGGAAACAGCGGGCGTGGGAGCATACAGGAACCGCTGGCGACCCCGCGAGATTCCGAAATCACCTGCCACGTTTCAGACGGCCGACGCCATTTGCAGCGCACTTTCAGCGAGCGCCGGAATCTGACACAAGATGAGCTCCATCGCGCCGAGCCGGACATCGAGAGTGGCATGACACTGGCGGAGGACGTGAAGCCGTCAGGGAGCACGAACACGTGGCGCAACTCATCGCTCGCTAGCCTTTCGGCCAACTGCTTGCCGATAGTCTCGCCGTCGGGGCAATCCGCGAGGTCGACGCGTGCCGTGCGAACGCGGCTCTGGTCGAACTGCACGGCGGTCGCCACCAGGCTGTCGTCGTGCACGTGCGTCCCGCAGATCTCGCCGGTGGTGGAATCTGCGACCAGCGTGGCGCGAGGCCAGCGCTCACGCAGCCTCTGCCAGCTCGCGGCGTCTCGCAGCAGCGCGCCGGCCGCGAAGACCCGCACCCGTTGGGGGTCGTCGCACGGGCTACGGCCCGGCATGAGCTGCGATTCACTCTGATTATTCCAAAGCCTTTGTTCAATGCGCATTCCGGCTGCCATCGTCAGACGCCTTCACAGCCGCAGGTAACGTCCGACAAACGCGCGACGTTAGCGCTCGACGCAAATATTGCGGCGCCGGTCACAGTCGCCAGGCGACCAGGCTGCTGCAGATTCTGCACTTGCCCTCGAGCGCGTGCAGTTTTTGCGTCAAGCGTCGGGATGTCGAGAAACCAATACCCGCAAGCTCGAGTCGAGTGACTATGCCGTGGCTGGCAGCTGCTCGTCGCTACGAGGCTGCGCTGCTTGGCGACAACGACGACTCAATGGAAACGCAGCAAGACTCTACGAGCAAGGACTCGCTCAATTGGCTGGGCGGCTCGCTGCGCAGAAGCGAGCCGCTGCGCGTGCTCTTGATCGAAGACAACCCGGGCGACGCCGACTTGGTGCGGATGCTATTGCGCGAGGTACCTGGTTGCTACATCGAGCTGGCCTGCGCGTCGGCGCTGGAGACGGGGCTCAACGCGATTCACACTTCGGGCCTCGATGCCGTGATCGCCGACTTGAGCCTGCCCGACGCGACTCCCGGCGAGACGCTGCTCCGGCTGCACCAGGCTCGGCGATCCCTGCCGGTTTTGGTGCTCAGCGGCAGCGACACGGACGAGCTGCGTCGCGCCGCTCGCACCGCGGGTGTCTTGGAGTTCTTGGTCAAAGGCGAGCCCGAAACGCTGGCCCTGGGGCATCGCTTGCTCGAAGCCGTGGAGCGCTATCGAAGCAACGAAGCCCAGCGCCAGCTCGAGCGTTGGATTTCGGTGGTGTCCGATGCGGTGATCGTGGTCTGCGACGAGGGCCAGGTTCAGTTCGCGAACTCAAAGGCGAGCGCCGCGCGCGCGCTAGGCGAAGGCGTTTTGGACCAGAACCGCATCACGCTCACGACGCGTCGCTGCGACGCGGACTGGGTCGAGCTGACGATCGAGCAGGGACGCAAAGCCGGCGACCGCCGCTCCACGCGCCCGCCTGGCGCGCCGGCGCCCAGCGCCCAACCTTCCAATCCAACCTTGGGGCTCTCGATTTGTCAGCGGCTGATCGAGTCTTACGGCGGTAGAGTCGAGGTCGAGCGGCAGCACGAGAGCGGCGCGAAGGTTCGAATATTCCTGGTCTGCGCCGAGGACAGCTCCCCACCAAGCCCGCCCGTTGCGCGTGCCCTCCGCCTGGGAGCAAACCGTGGGCGGGTTCTACTCATCGACGACGACACGGCCCTCACCACCGCCATCTCGCGGGCCCTGCGCGTACAGCACGAGGTGCTGGTCGCGCACTCCGGACAGGATGCGCTCGAGCTACTGCGCCGAGATGCGTGCTTCGATGTCGTGTTTTGTGACGTCGCGATGTCAGGCATGAGCGGCACGGAGGTGCTCCAAGTGCTGGAGCGCGATCAACCCGAGCTTGCGCCCAGACTCGTTTTCTTGACCGGCGGCGCCTGCAGGTCGAGAGATGCAGAGCTGCTCGCGCGATTTGCCAACCGAAAGTTGGATAAACCCCTCAACCTCGAGGCGTTGATGTCGTTAATCCGTTCGGCAGTCGGTGCTGCCGCCCAATGACGGACCCGATTCTGCCCTCACGGGTACTCTTCGTCGACGATGATCGGTCGATGCGAGTGGCGTTCGCCAACGCGGCGCGCGCTTTGGGCGTGGAAGCGGTCGTCGCGGAATCGAGCGCCCACGCGATCGAACAGGCGCAACCGGGAGAATTCCCCGTCGTGGTCACGGACTTGCACATGCCGGGCATCGACGGCATCGGCCTGATCGAGCACCTCTCCGCCATCGACCGCACCACGGCATTCGTCTTGGTCTCCGCAGATCTCGAGCTCAATACCGGCATACCCGGCCGGGCAGAAGGCGCGATCGCGGCTTGTTTGAGCAAGCCACTCGACATGAACGACCTGCAAGAGACGTTGGCGCGGGCTTTTGCGCTTCACCAGCGACGCCGAGCGCGGCTGCGCAGCTCTTCGCCGCCCAAGGGCTGGTCGTTGCTAATCGTAGAAGATTCCCCAGGCGACGCCGAGCTGCTCGACGCCTTCCTGGAGGGCCAGCAAGGCCTGACCGTGGTCCACGTCAGGCGACTACAAGAAGCCCTACAGCTGCTGCATGAGCGCGAGTTCGATTCAATCATCACCGACTTGAGCCTGCCTGACGCGCGCGGTTTCGATTCGGTCTTGAGGCTTCAGGCCAGCGCGCCGGGCGCCGCGATTGTGGCCTACAGCGGCGTCGAAGACGAAGCGCTGGCGCTGCAGGTAGTGCAGCTCGGCGCCCAAGATTTTTTGCGCAAGGGCTCGACTGATCGCGAGACGCTCCTGCGCTCGCTGAGATTTGCGCGCGAACGCAAGCGCGCAGAGCTGCGCCTGCGGCGGCTGGCTCACTACGACCAACTGACGGGCCTGGCGAATCGCGCCAGCTTCAATGATTCGCTGGCCCAAGCTGCCTCAAGAGCGAAGCGGCGAAAACAGTCCTTGGCCGTGTTGATGATCGATTTGGACGGCTTCAAGAGCATCAACGACGGCTTCGGGCACGAGGCGGGCGACCACGTTCTGCAAGAAGTCGGCGTGCGTATCCGCTGCCTCTTCCGCGAGTACGACGTCGTGGCGCGCTTCGGTGGCGACGAATTCGCGGTGCTGGTTAGCGACTTCCAGTCCCCACAAGCGCTGACCGAGATGGTACGGCGATTGCTGGCTTCGCTCGCGCAGCCGATCGGACCGGGCAACCTTCGCGTCACCGGCAGCGTCGGTATCGCCACCTTTCCAGAGGCGGGGCACTCGGCGGCGCACCTGCTGCGCTCGGCCGATATGGCGATGTACAAGGCCAAGCGCGCCGGTCGCGATCAAGCCGTGCTGTTCGACGGCCCGACGCCTCGCAGCTCGAGCCCACGCGCGGCGCTCGATGCAACCGCCTGGCCGGAAGGCAGGCTTGGGCTCGCGCCGCCCAGACTACCGAGCGGCATCGAAGAGGGGGAAGCGGGAACGAGCGGCGTGATCAAGATTGCCGACCGCGAACACAGCGCGTGAGCTCGGCGTCAGAATGCTACGCATCGTTCTGGCCCCCCCGAGGAGCACGAACGGTGACCAAGGTACCGCGGCCGGGGGCCGCTTCGAAGGCAATGCCACCGCCGAACGCGCGCACGCGCTCGATCATGCCCAAAGTTCCCAGCGCGGCGGGGCCCTGCCAGCATTCGTCCGACATGCCCACGCCGTCGTCTTTGACCCAAAGCAGCCACTCTGCTTCGGTTTCTTCGAGCCCGATCGAAATCGAGGAAGCTCCTGCGTGCCGTGCGACGTTGCTGAGAAGCTCTTGAAAAATCCGAAACAGCTCGGTCGCCACGTGCTGGCCGGGCGGGGAAGAAACTTTCATGTCGACCTCGACGGCCAAGCCCGCGCGCGCCTCGAAGCGCCGCGCCTCGTCGCGCAGAGCAGCGGCCAAGCCGAGCGTGTCGAGCGCGCTCGGTCGCAGCTCGAGCGCCATACGCTGCACCGCCGCCATGCTGCTGTCGAGCAACTGCTCGGCCTCGTCGAGCTTGCCGGCCAGGCCGAGCGACGAGCCTGTCAGTTTGCGGGTCATCCAGCGCAGGTCCATTTTTAGGGCGGTCAGCAGCTGCCCGAGCTCGTCGTGCACCACGCGCGATAGCCGAGCGCGTTCCGCTTCGTGGTCGGCGTTCTGACGCGCCACCAATGCCTGGAGGCGACGGTAGCGCAGCAAGAGCTGATCGCTCGGCGGCACGGAGCCCCGCCTTGGCGTCTCCTCTTGCGCCACGGCCGGTTGCCGCGGCGCGACCGCCGCGCGCGGCACTGACTCTTGGCCGAGGCTCGCTCCCTCGACCGGCTGTAGCGTGAAGAAGAACGTGGTGCCGCGCCCAGGATCGGAGTCGAGCCAAATCTTTCCACCGTGGCGTTCCAAGATGCGTCTGGCGATCGCAAGCCCCATGCCGCTGCCCTCGTATTTGCCGCGCTCGTGCAGCTGTTGGAACATCTGAAAGATGCGGCCGGCGTATTTCGTCTCGACGCCAATACCGTTGTCAGTGACAGAAAATCGCCAACGATCGCCGTGCATGGACGCCTGGATAACGATGTGAGGTGGCAAGCCGACGTCCTGAGCGACGACGCTGACGACATTCGGAAACTCCTGTCAGCAGCGTCGGCCGCGAGAGCGATCGACTTGGCCATTCGCGGGCCCTAAGCTCGGAAACCGATGGCAAAAGCAAAGGCGAAGGGCCAGCTGCTAGCGCAGGGAAATAGCCGCCCGACGGTCAAGAACGCGCTGGGCGACGACCTCGGGGCGGCCGAGATGGCGCAGCGCGTGGCAGAAGTGCTCAAGAAGCTGCGCAGCGATCGTCGTCTTTCGCTCGACGACCTGGCGTCGCGTAGCTGCGTGAGTCGCGCGGCCTTGTCGCAAATCGAAGGAGCACGAACCAATCCGACGCTGTCCGTGCTGTGGAAAATCGCGATCGGCTTGGATGTGCCGTTCCATGACCTGCTCGGGCCGAGCGACGAGCAAGACGTGCGCGTGCTGCGCGCCGGAGCAGCGGCGCCGCTCAGGAGCAGCGACGGGCGTATGGAGAGTCGGCTGCTCTCCCCCGCTGGCAGCAGCCCTGACGTCGAGGTATTCGAGCTGCGCCTTCGGCCGAAGGCCGTGCACGCGAGCGACCCTCACAGCAAAGGCACGACGGAGACGCTGGTAGTGCTCACGGGTTCCCTGCGGCTGATCGTGGGCGGCGCGGAGCACCAGCTCGGCAGCGGTGACTCGGTGTTTTTCCGGGCCGACGTGGCGCACACCTACGAGAATCGGACGGCGCGCGAGCTACGCTGCCTCGACGTGATTCGCTATGCGCGCGGCTAGTACGTTCCCACGCGGGCTGGGCGCCAGGGGGGCTCATCATTGGTCTCATTTCAGCTGGTGACCACGCCCGCTGATCCGGCCTCTGGCTTCACTGCGCCTTCGGCGCTCCCTCGCCTTTGGCTCGGGCCGTAGGCCTCCGTGGGCTTCGTCCACTCTGGCTCGTTTTCGCTGCGGTCCGGTGCTCACGTACCCACGTTACGTTCCGCGGGCGGTGCCTGGTGCAGGCACTTGGTCCTCGCGAAAGCCTCGCCAGAAACCCGGCTTAGCGGGCGGGCGGCTGCGAGATGACAGCCGGGGGCGGGCTCGCGCTTATGTCTTGCATAATATACGTTCGTCTATTATATTAGCCGCACGTGCCTACCGATCCCTGTTGCTAGTCGTCCGAGCGTGCCCCAGCGGGCCGCCCGGACGACGTCCAACGAAAGGATCGAAAGCGATGAAACATTGGCACGATGGCCGGGGGCTCGTTGCGAGGCTCGGCAAGGTTCCTCTCATTTGGTCGTTGGCGCTCGGCGCGGGCCTAGGCCTCGCCGGAGGTTGCTCCGGCGACCCGATTGTCGAGCGAGGTGTCGAGCAGGTCGGTTCCCTCGGTCTCAACCTGAAGGCCGCTCCTGGCGTAACGCTAAACGCCGTTACCTACAACATTACGGGCAACGGCCTTACGAAGTCCGGCAGCATCGATACGAGCGACGCGCCAACCGTCAGTGGGACGATCGGCGGCATTCCTGCCGGCAACGGCTACAGCATCACGCTGACGGCAACGTCGGCGGAAGGCAGCGAGACCTTCGTCGGCTCGGCCACCTTCAATGTGGTGGCGCGGAAGACTACCTCCGTGACGATTCACCTGCAGGGCTCGGGCTCGAGCGGCAACGGCAACGTGGCGGTTACCGGCACGCTCAACGCGGGCCCGGTCGTCGACCAACTGAGCGTGACGCCCCTGACCGTGTTCGTCGGCAAGAGCATCACGCTCTCGGCAGTCGGCAGGGATCCGGACAACGGTCCCTTGCCTTTGAGCTACTACTGGTCGGCAACCGGTGGAGCGATCGACAACCCAATCGCAGCCGACGCGACGCTCACCAGCGCCAGCCCCGGCACCATCACGGTCAAGCTGACCGTATCGGACGGAGAGAGCACCGACTCCGCGACCACGACGGTGACTTTCGTCAAGCCCGACGCGGACGGAAGCGGGGGCGGCGGTGGCAATGGCGCTGAAGGCGGCGGCGGTCCGAAGCAGCCCAACGTCTTGCTCATCATCGCCGATGACTTGGGTGCGGAAGCGACCAGCCTCTATCCCAACCTCGCGGGCGACGCCGGTCAGGTGCCGATCCCAAACATCGAGTCCCTCGCGCAGGGTGGGCTGGTATTCGACAACGCCTGGGCCAGCCCAGTGTGCTCGCCGACGCGCGGGACCATCGTGAGCGGCCTATACGGTTATCGCACCGGCGTGACGACGGTCGGTAACGTGCTGCCGACGAGCACGGTCACGCTGTTCGATCGCATCACCGCCGAGAGCCCGGACTACGCGCAGGCGTTCTTCGGCAAGTACCACCTCGGCGGCGGCAGCATCGACCCGCGACCGGGCGGCGCGTTCCCCGAAGCGCCGGCGATCTTGCAGCACGCGCGTGACATCGGCGTCAGGAACTACCGCGGCATCCTTGGCGGTGGGCTCACCGACTACTTCAACTGGACCGTGTTCGACAGCAACGGGCCGGCGCTGGCTACCACGACGTACGCCACGACCGCGCTCACTGACTTCGCGATCGACTTCATCCACAGGCAGAAGGACACGCGACCGGACAAACCCTGGTTCCTGTATCAGGCATTCAACGCACCCCACGCCGCCAACGGCGGGAACAACCCGTTCCAGGTGCCGCCGTCCGAGCTCCACCACGTCGATCTCAGCAAGGTTGGTAGCCCCAAGCCCGGCGACTACGCGACCAATATTCCGGTTTACCAGGCCGAAATCCAGGCCCTGGACAGCGAGCTCGGCCGCTTGCTGAAAGAGGTCGACTTTACGAACACGGTAGTCATCTTCGTTGGCGATAACGGCGTCCCGCCACCCGTCAAGGACGCGACCGCAGGGCTGCGCAATGCCAAGGGCGTCGCCTACGAAGGCGGCCTGCGCGTGCCGCTCATCATCACGGGCGCTGGTGTGGCGCGTCGAGGCCGGGAAGACGAGCTCTTCGTGACCGCCGATCTTTACGCGACCATTCTCAGCCTGACCGGTATCCCGGTGAGCCAGGTGAACAACAGCTACAGCCTCAAGCCACTCTTGAGCGACGAGGCTGCCTCGAGTGGACGCACTCACTCGTTCTCGGAGACCTCGACCGGTACGACTCAACGCCACTACGGGCTCAAGGACCGGCGTTACAAGCTGGTTTCCGAGCTTGGCAAGCAAGAGCTGTACGACCTCGTCGCCGACCCGAAGGAGGCGAACGACCTGTACACGAGTCCTGCGCACGCGGCAGCGCTCTCGACCCTGCAAGCCCAGATCGCAGCGCTCAAGGCGGTAGCCCCACTACCTGGCTACTTCCCCTGAGTGAGGCTCGGCGTGCGCGCGCCGCTCCCGTCGCCGTGGCGGGGGCGGTGTTCGCCGCTTCCGAATTCCCCAAAACGCTGAGCTTCTCGGATGCGAAACTGGCTGATCATCGCCGGCACTGTCGCCGTTGCCGCTCTTTCGTTGGTCGTTACCCGCCACCCCAGCGACCACCCGACCGCGAAACCAGCAGCCGTGAGCAACGCGGCGGCGGCGCCTACGAGCCGCCCCGTAGCGCGCGACCGCGAAGCGTTCGTCGGCTCGGCCGCTTGCGCAGCCTGTCACCGCGCGCAGAGCGACGCTTACCTTGGCTCGCACCACGCCCATGCGCTCGTAACTCCGAGCCTTGAAATGGCCAAGGCGCGCTTCGACGGCAGTCACTTCGCGTCGCCGCTCGGCGGCACGACGAAGTTCGCCGTGCAGGGCGGCGCCCCCGTCGTGATCAGCCCGAGCAGCGGCGGCAAGATCGCCAATTTCCCGATCTCTTACGTTGCCGGAGTCTGGCCGCTCGAGCAGTACGTGGTCGCGACCGAGCGCGGCAAGCTCCAGTCACTCGGGGTCGTGTGGGACAGCCGCACGGCTGCCGAAGGCGGGAACACATGGTTTCATGTTTACGGACCGAGCGGCATCGCGCCGAGCGACCCGCTTTTTTTCACGTCGACGGCGCAGAATTGGAATCACGTGTGCGCCGATTGCCACTCCACGCTGGTCGAGCGCCGCTACGATCCGGCGGCGGATCGTTTCGATACGCGCTGGGCGGAGCTGGCGGTGGGTTGCGAGGCCTGCCACGGCCCCGGCGCGGAGCACGTTCGCTCTGCCAAGGCCCGCAAGCCGAGCGAGGCGGTGGCTCGTTTCGCGGTGAGCCTCGAGCCGTCCGAGCCGTGGCTGCCGTCGGCGACCGGAAGCCCGACGCCGCGCAGTCAAGACGGCGTGGAGGTAGAGGTTTGCGCGCCGTGCCACAGCCGCCGCAAGCCGCTCAAGGAAGGCTTCGTTGCGAGCGATCCATTCTTGGACTCTTTCGAGCCCGAGCTGCTACGGCCGGGGCGCTACCACGCCGATGGCCAGGTCGAGGGCGAGGTCTACGAGTGGGCCTCCTTCCTGCAGAGCCGCATGTACCACGCGGGCGTCAAGTGCTCTGATTGCCACAATCCGCACTCCGGCAAGCTGTACGCATCCGGCAATGCTCTGTGCGTGCGCTGTCACGAGCCTGCGCGCTTCGACGTCGAAACCCATTCGCGTCACGCGGGGGTAAAGGCGCCGCGCTGCATCGACTGCCACATGCCGCCGGCGACGTTCATGCAAATCGACGAGCGACGCGACCACTCGATCCGTATTCCGCGACCCGATCGCAGCATCGAGCTCCGCACGCCGAATGCGTGCAATCTGTGCCACGCGCACGACTCTGCGACTTGGGCGAGCGCCGCGATAACCAAGTGGTTTCCGGCCTCGCAAAAGCGAACAGGCTTGCTCGATGCTCTGGGCAAGGATCGAAAAGGCGCGCTCGACGCCCCCCAGGCACTGCGTGCGCTGGCCGAAGATCCGAGCGTGCCCCCGATCACGCGCGCCACCGCGCTCGAACGTCTGGGTCAGTACCCTGCCGAAAAAACGCTGCGAACATTGCGGGCGGCGCTCGGCAGCCCGGAGCCGCTCGTGGTGTACGGAGCCGTACTGGGCGCGGCGGGGCTCCCACCTGCCGAGCGCGTGCCGTTGCTCTTGCCGCTGCTCGAGCACCGGCTTCGTGCCGTGCGCGTTGCGGTGGGCAGGGCGCTCGCGGGCGTGCGCGCAGGAGAGCTGCCAGCGCCCTCGCGGGCCCCGCTCGAGCGCGCCTTCGCCGAGCTGGAGCAGAGCTTGGACGTGGGCGCGTCACGCGCTGAAACGCAGGTCGAACACAGCGCGTTCGACCTGGCGCGCGGCAACCTTGACGGCGCCCTAGCCTCGTTGGAAACCGCGCTCCGGCTCCAGCCGTGCCTGGTCGAAGCCTACCTGAACCGTGCCGATCTGGGGCGCCAGCAGGGCGACGAAGCGGCGGCGGAGCGCGCCATCCGCGCGGCGCTCCGGTGCGACTCGAAAAGCGCGGCCGCGCACCACGCGCTCGGCCTGTGGCAGGTCCGTGGGCGTCACGCGGACGCCGCGCTCGAAAGCTTCGAGAAGGCCGTCGAGCTCGCGCCTGCCGATGCCCGGTTCAGCTACGTGCTCGCAGTGGCGCTTGCAGAACGGGGCGACCGCGACCGAGCGATCAGCGTGCTCGAGGCAATACTGAAACACCACCCGAACGATGTGACTGCCCTGCAGGCCCTGGTCAGCTACCTACGCGAGGCCGGCCAGAGCGAGCGCGCCACCGAGGCACAACGGAGGGTCGATACGCTGTTGGGCAAATAAACCGCCCGCGCACTCGCCGCTACGCTCAGGCGCGTCAAACCGCCCGCGCGCGCGACACCACCAGGCGCGTCTCAGAGTCGCGCGGGACGTCGACGCGCTTCAGAAAACCGCGCCGAATACCGACAGCGAGCGAGACGGAGGCGACCAGCTGGTTCAGGTCGACCGGCTTCGCCAGACAGGCGACCACTCCGTAGGCTCGCGCCGTCTCCGCATCCGTAAATCCGCTGCAGCCCGAAACCAGCACGACGGGCAGCTCGGGCGCTTGCTCCGACAAATGCTCGACCAGCTCAAGGCCTCCCATGTCGGGCATTCGCACATCACTGACCACCACGTCGAGGTCCCCTTGCAGCGCGAGCTCGAGCGCAATCCGGCCGTTCGGGGCTTCGGACACCTCAAAGCCAGCCTTGACCAAGTACCGCCGAACCACGCGCCGTAGCTCGGGCTCATCGTCGACGAGCAGCACCTTGCCCAGGGCGTGCGGCGTGTCTGCGGAAGGGTATTCGTCCCAGCTTGCCATCGTTGTCCCGGCCCGGCGTGATCGCGCGCCAAAGCTGCAAACCCATCATGAACGGCATCCGAAAGCAGCCCTTGAGCGAGAACTCAAAGCGCGGCAGACGGGGGGCCAATGTCAACAGCAACGGACTTCGCCAACCGTCACTTCGACTCCAGCTGCTAATCGCTATCGGCTGGGCTGGAGGTGCAGTACGGTCTGCGGCTATGCCGTTATCACGCCGACTGATGGCCGAGGTGCTGGGCACTTTTTGGCTCGTTTTTGGGGGATGCGGCAGCGCAGTGCTCGCCGCGGGCTTCCCCAAAGTCGGCATCGGCCTGCTCGGGGTGTCGCTAGCCTTTGGCCTGACGGTGCTGACCATGGCCTACGCGATCGGGCATGTTTCAGGCTGCCACTTGAATCCGGCGGTGTCCGTCGGATTGATGATCGCCAAGCGTTTCCCGGCGCGAGAGGTGCCTGCCTACGTGCTCGCCCAAGTCGCAGGTGGCGCCGCCGGCGCGGGGGTCTTGTACGTGATCGCGAGCGGCGCTGAAGGCTTCACGACCGCCTCGGGGTTCGCTGCCAACGGCTATGGCGCTCATTCGCCCGGCGGCTATTCGATGCTTGCGGCGCTGGTAGCCGAGCTCGTGCTGACTTTCTTCTTCCTGCTCGTGATTCTCGGGGCGACCGATAGTCGGGCGCCCGCCGGCTTCGCTCCGATCCCGATCGGGTTGGCGCTCACGCTCATTCATCTCATCGGCATCCCGGTCACGAATTTGTCCGTGAACCCGGCCCGCAGCACGGGCCCCGCGTTGTTCGTCGGCGGTTGGGCGCTCGCGCAGTTGTGGCTGTTCTGGCTCGCGCCGATCGTCGGAGCGGCCCTGGCCGGTGTCGCCTACCCGACGCTGTTTGGTAGCGGCCAGGCGCCGGCCGCAGCGCCCGCAGCAAAAGCCAACGTTTCGTAGCTAAGTCTGGCTTTGCTCGCGGCCGACGCACTCCGCGCGGGACCTGACGCACAATCTGCGTGCCGCGGGAGCAAAGGCGCCCACAGCGCCGCGCCGCAAAAGCGGCATGCTCGATGCATTCACGCCGGCCATGCTTGACGCTCTCATCCCGGCACCTCGGCTGGTCGAAGTCGACCACGTCGACTTGGCAGCTCCCCCCGAGCAGGTTTGGAACCTCGTGCGACATGGTGATCTCGCCTTGTCTCCGCTGGTACGGGCGCTGTTCGCGCTGCGGACGCTGCCCGAGCGACTGGCCGGCAAGCAACCGACGGCGTCCGTTCTCATCGACGATCTGCGCTCCACGCGGGAGAAGCCCGGCTTCTCGATCTTGCTGGACGAGCCGCCGACGAGCTTCGCAGTCGGCGCGATTGGCAAGGTTTGGTACTCCGATATCCCGTTCGTCTATGTCGAGAACGCGGCGGACTTCGCCGCCTTCTCGCAACACGACTTCGTGAAAGTGGCCTGGGCCATGCGCGTCCTGCCTTTGGGCGCACATGACGCGCGCCTGGAGCTCGAAGTGCGCGTCGACGCCACCGATGACGACGCCTGGAAGAAGTTCGAGCGCTACTTCCGTCTCATCGGCCCCGGGTCGCATTTCATTCGGCGGACCCTGCTCTCGAATCTGGCGCGTGATCTGGGTACACCGGAGTCGGTCGAGAGCCGACGTCCCCTGCCCGGCGACGAGCTTTTGCCGGCCGCGGGCGCCGAAGCCACCGACGGCATCACGATTGCCGCCACGCCCGAGCAGATCTGGCCCTGGCTGCTGCAAATGGGCTGCCGCAGAGCCGGCTACTACAGCGTCGACTGGCTGGACAACGGCGGCGCTCGCAGCAGCCGTGAGCTGGTCCCCGAATTGCTCCAATTGGCCGTGGGGCAAATCCTCCCTGCCACTCCCGACGGCGACGACGGCTTCGAGGTCCTGCATCTCGACGCGCCTCATGCGCTCGTGCTCGGCGGGCTGTACGACGCCGACGCTTCTCAACAGCTCAAGTTCACGGCCGCGCGACCCGAGCACTATTGGCAGGTCACCTGGGCGTTCGTGCTCGAGCGCTTAGATGACGGCTCGACACGCCTTCACGTTCGAGGCCGGGCGGCCTTCCCCGAGAACGGCGCCTTTCACGCCAGCTGGATACGGCCGGTTCATCACTTCATGCAGCGACGGATGCTTCAGCACCTCGCGGCACGCGTGGAAGGCCGCTTGCCGCAGGATGACTATCGAGACGTACTCGCGGGGGTCGGCGGTGCCGCGCTCATGCTGGCCGCGCTGCTCACGCCTTTCTTGCGGCAGGCGCGCAATCATTGGGGGGTGAGTGAGACCGACGCCAATGCATTTCACCCGGGCGACGACCTCGTGCCGGACCCGCTGTGGTCGTGGACACACGGCGTTGAAATCGAGGCACCGAGCGAGCGTGTCTGGCGTTGGGTCGCGCAAATTGGCGCCGACCGCGGCGGTTTTTACAGCTATCAATGGCTAGAGAACGTCGTTGGCTGCGGAGTCCGCAACGCCGATGCGGTGCATCCGGAGTGGGAGCTCGAACGGGGCGATAAGCTACTGCTCCATCCCAAGGCACCCGCGCTCGAGATCGTGCGTCTCGAGCGTGGCCGCTGTTTCGTAGCTCACGCGCCGGTCGACGAAGCGGCGCGAGCTCAGGGCAAGCCCTGGGCGGCGGCAAGCTGGCTGTTCGAGCTGGAGCAGCTGCCCGAAAACCGCACGCGCCTCATTACCCGCTACCGCGTCGCCTGCTCCCCGGACTTCGCGACGCGGCTCGCGCTCGGTCCTACGTTGCTGGAGCCGATCGGGTTTGCCATGGACCGCCGCCTGCTACTCGGCATCAAACGGCGCGTCGAACGCGAATCGCACCAAGCGCTCACCAGCTCTTCGCAGCTGGGGGACAACCTGGACTCAGGTCGCGCAGGGGCCGCTCCATCGCCCACCGCTGCCGCCCGCACGTGAAACTGCTGCTGATGGCTGGCGGCGCTAGGAAGCTTGCGCCCGAGCGGCGCCTGGCGCGATGCTGCGCTGAGCCTTACTTGCGCAATGTCCGAACGTAGCTCCCTTCTTTCGCTGTTTCCGCAACGTCCGCGGTTGCCGCTGCACTTTCCGGTCTCGGCGGCGCTGCGCAGGACGTTCGCGCAGGGCTACGGCAAGGCCGATTTTCGCGCAGACGTGCTCGCGGGCCTGGTCGTGGGCGTGGTGGCGTTGCCACTTTCGATGGCGCTGGCGATCGCAGTCGGCGTGCCGCCACAACACGGCCTGTACACGGCGATCGTGGCCGGCGCCGTGGTCGCGCTGACCGGCGGCTCCAAATTTCAGATCACCGGTCCCACGGCGGCGTTCGTGGTCGTGCTCGCGCCGATCCTTTCACGCCACGGTCTTTCCGGGTTGCTCATGGCCGGCCTGATGGCAGGCGTGCTGCTCGTAGCGATGGGCGTGGCTCGGCTCGGCAAGTTGATTCAGTTCATTCCGCATCCGGTAACGACGGGCTTCACCGCGGGCATCGCGACGGTGATCGCCACACTGCAGATCAAGGACGCGCTGGCGCTGGCGATCCCGCACATGCCCGAGACCTACCTCGAGAAGGTACGGTCGATGTGGCAGGCTCGGGCGTCGACGTCGTTCGCCGATCTGGCCGTGGCGCTGCTCACGCTGGGCGTGTTGATCGGGCTGCCGCGCGCGGTGCCGGCCTTCACCCGCCGCGTGCCGGTGCCGCTCGTCGCGCTCGTCACCGCGTCGCTCGGCGTCGCAGCGCTCAGCCATTTTTGGCCAGCTTTTGCGCCTGCCACCATCGGCAGTCGCTTCAGCAGCGTCGTGAACGGACACATCATGCGCGGCATTCCCGCGCTGCCGCCGCGGCCGATCTGGCCGTGGGGCGCGGGTCCGCTGCCGCTTGGCGCGATCAGCCAGCTTGGCTCCGCCGCCTTCGCGATCGCGATGCTCGGCGCCATCGAGTCGCTGCTGTCGGCCGTCATCGCCGACGGCATGACCGGCAAGAAACACGACCCCGACGCGGAGTTGATCGGCCTGGGCATCGGCAACATCATCGCGCCGTTCTTCGGC
>Ga0307508_10000841_pt1 | contig 35677 bp, 31 predicted proteins | sample 9_EM_MG_FD_203089 | JGI IMG/M metagenome (GOLD analysis project Ga0307508, IMG submission 203089) | Populus trichocarpa ectomycorrhiza microbial communities from riparian zone in the Pacific Northwest, United States - 9_EM | ecosystem: Host-associated > Plants > Roots > Unclassified | place...
AACGTTGCTTCATCCTTTCTACATTTGTATGTAAATTACGGCCTGATTTTTGTGGTCCGCCTCCCTTTTTAAAATTTTAAACAGGGAAAAAAGGCGTAAACCCCCTAAGCAAGTTATGTCACTGGGACAAAGTTTACAACAGAGACTTTTGCAGAAGCTGTCACCCCAGCAGATTCAGTTAATGAAGCTGCTGCAGGTACCTACGGCCAACCTGGAAGAGCGGATAAAAGAAGAGCTGGAAGAGAACCCTGCGCTGGAAGTGGGTGAGGACGGGCATGAGGACAGCGTGACGGAAGAGGCAAAAGACGAGTTCGATTCTGCCGACGACGATTATGAAGCAGACGGCAGCGCCGACGAATACGATAATATCGATGTGAGCGACTATGTGCACGACGGCGATGATGAGGTAGGTGATTATAAACTGCGCGATGATAATTACGGCGACCCCGACGAGCAAAAAACAGTGCCCGTAAAGGTGGAGACTTCTTTTCACGAAATGCTGGCCGACCAGCTGGGTATGCTCAACCTTGATGAGCGCTCGCAAAGAATAGCCGAGCAGGTAGTAGGCAGTATCGACGACGATGGCTACCTGCGCCGCGAGACCTCTTCCATTAAAGATGACCTCGCGTTCCGGCAGAATATCGAAGCCACCGAAGCCGAGATAGAATCGCTCATAGAAAAGATCCAGCATTTTGACCCGGCCGGCATTTGCGCCCGCAACCTGCAGGAATGCCTGCTATTGCAGCTGTACCGCAAGCTGGGCGACGGTAAGCCCGTAAGCAAGGCCATTTCCGTGCTGGAAGACTATTTTGAAGAATTTATCAAGAAGCATTACGAAAAAATACAGCGCGGCCTCAACCTCGACGACGAAGGGCTGAAAGAGGTGATACAGCAAATCATCCGCCTCAATCCCAAGCCCGGCGGCCATGTAGGCGAGGTAAATAAGGCGGAAAGCTACGTAATACCCGATTTCTTTATTTTCAACACGGCTGGCAAGCTCGATCTTACGCTCAACTCGAAAAACGCCCCCGACCTGCGCATCAGCGAGGGCTATCGCGATATGCTGAAGGATTATGACCGTGGCAGCAAAAAAGACAAGCGGCAAAAAGAAGCGGTTATATTCATCAAGCAAAAAATAGATGCCGCCAAATGGTTTATCGACGCCATTAAACAGCGGCAACAAACGCTTACCAGTGTGATGACCACTATCATGGAATACCAGCGCGAGTTTTTCCTCACCGGCGATGAAACTACCCTGCGCCCCATGATTTTAAAGGATATTGCCGAGCGCACCAACCTTGATATTTCTACCGTAAGCCGTGTGGCCAACAGCAAGTTTGTGCAAACCGAGTTTGGCACCTACCGCCTCAAATTCTTTTTCAGTGAATCGCTCAGCACCGACAGCGGCGAAGAAGTATCTACCCGCGAGGTGAAAAAAATACTCAGTGATATGGTGGAAGGCGAAAACAAAAAGAAACCCCTCAGCGATGAACGCCTTACCGAGCTGCTGCAGGAAAAAGGATATAATATCGCCCGCCGCACCGTAGCCAAATACCGCGAACAACTTAATATACCGGTAGCGCGGCTGAGAAAGGAACTATAACGATATTTGCAGGATGGAACCTACAGGCATGAAAGCTTCTTTCCGCGACAATACCCCGCAACCGGGACTTCAATACCCGGCTGCGCTCCGGTTTATGGGACATTTTTTTTCGACTGTCTTTCACCCGCTTTTTATACCATCCTGGATTGCGGCCTACCTGTTATTTCAGCATCCTTATGCATTTGCCGGCGCGCCCGACAGGCTGAAGGTATTCAGGTTTTTATCCATTTTCTTTTCCACCGCCTTCCTGCCGGCTTTTAGCGTATTCCTGCTCAGGCAGCTGAGGTTTATCGACAGTATTTACCTGCGCACGCAAAAAGACAGGATTATTCCCTATATCATTTGCATGGTGTATTATTTCTGGATCTGGTATGTGTCGAGAAACCTGCATGAAAGCAATGAAATGACCGCTATGCTGCTGTCTACTTTTATCGCCAGCATCCTGGGGCTGATGGCCAATATTTATTTTAAGATAAGCATGCATGGTCTTGCGGCAGGCGCTCTGTTTGTATTCTTTATATGGCTTGCTTTCAGCGGTTCGATACGGATAGGCGGCGATATGGCGTCTGCCGTACTGGTAACCGGGTTGATCTGCACGTCGCGCTTTCTTGTGTCCAATCACAGCTCCTTCGAGGTATATGCAGGACTGGCTGGCGGAATGCTTTGCCAGCTGGCGGCTATTGCCATTGCAGGATAAATGCGCTCCATAGCCCTCTTGAAGAATCGAAGGGTGGTTAACTACTAAAAACAACAATGCCCAATCATAGGGTACGATTGAGCGATTGTTTTTGTCAAACCATCTGTAGTGTACGTCCAAGCTACTCGTTAAGTATCTTCGATTGCGATAAGTATTTTTTGGTGGGGTAGTAGATAAATAAACAGCTGCCGTTCTTAATCGTGTTGATCACCTTGCTGGTTTGTTCGGTAGGTACGGCAGGACAGCCAAAGCTTCGCCCGTTCATGCGGTTGTACCGGAGGTAACCGGCGCCTACATATTCGGAGCCATGCACCACGATATTCCTTCCGCTCGCATTGTCGTTAAACCCTTTTTCCAGTCCTTCAATCTTTAAAGCCAGGCCATGGTCGCCATAATAGGTGTTTTTAGTAACATAAAAACCGAGGCTGCTCATATGCGATTCGGGGCTGTTGGAAAAAGCGCTTGCATATTCGGCGCCCGATTTTCTTCCATGCGCCACATAAGTATTGATAAGTAATTTTTGCTGGTCGACATCTATAATAAACAGGCGCTTGCGGCGGCTCGACAGGCTGAAATCGCAAATCGACAAAACAGTATTACGCCCCAGCTTCCTCGTGGATAACAAATGTTGGTAACCCTTCAGCGCGTATTCAAAAGCCGACTTATTAAGGCCATAACGCTTCAGTTTCAGGGCTTCGTACAGTGCAATTGTTTTGCTGGCTACAGTAGTATTTACGGTAAGGGGAGTTGTTTTTACGAAGTTATTGTCGCTGGAAAGGATAGAAGTTTTACCAGATCCGGCAATCACCGGGGCTACAAGGAATGCCACGCATAGGCTGGCCGTGTATATAGTTTTTAATACGGTTTTCATGGGGTATTTACATTTCACCTGGTCCATTTTACAAACGGCGAATGGGACAAAATAGTATGCCGATGTAGATTATACAGTAGGAAAAATCCCTTACTGCCATTGGATTTCAACGAACTAGGATGATATGCTTATGCAAGGGTAAATTGGATATTATTACCAGCTAAGGGTATAGTCTTATACTATACTTTTACCGTTTTCCACCGCCCCTTTTTGAACCAGATATAGGCGGCGATGCTGATGCCCGTTTCGGCCAGGGGTATGGCAATGAATACGCCCAGCGGCCCCAGGTGCCACACCGTGGATAATATATAAGCCACCGGTACCTGGAACAGCCAGAAGCCGATAAAATTGATCACCGTAGGCGTCCGCGTATCGCCCGCGCCGTTGAATGCATTGTTCATTACCATGCCCACACCATAAAAAAAGAAACCCAGGCCGATGATACGAACGGCGGTAACGGCATATTGCTGTACGCTCGGATCCTTCGTAAAAAACGCAATGATAAAATCGGCAAATACCAGCAGGATAAGGGAAACCACGCCCATAAAAATGACATTGTACTTAGTGGTTCGCAATACGCTCTGCTCGGCACGATCGGGCAGCTGTGCGCCCAGGTTCTGCCCTACCAGCGTAGCCGCCGCATTGCTCATGCCCCAGGCTGGCAACAGGAAAAAAAGAATGATACGTATCGCTACCTGGTAACCCGCAGAGGCATCGCTATGCCCGGTAGTAACCACCAGCCGGGCCAGTATAATCCAGCTACCGGAATTGATCAGGAATTGCAGGGTGCCCGGCCAGCCAATAGCAATGATGGAACGCACCAGCTTCCAGTCGGGACTGATTTGTTTAAGCGTAAACTTCACTATCCCCTTGCCGTTAAAAAGATGGAATACCTGGTAGCATACGCCAATGCACCGGCCGATGGTAGTGGCCAATGCCGCACCGGCCAGGCCGAGTGGGGGAATAGGCCCCAACCCACGGATAAGGATAGGGCATAATATGATATTGCAGATGTTGGCCAGCCAAAGACTCTTCATGGCCATTAGCGCATCGCCCGCACCCCTGAAAATGCCATTAATAAGAAACAGCAATAATATGAAGACGCTTCCACCCATCAGGATGCGGGTATATATAGCGCCGCTTTTAACGGCTTCCGGTTCGGCGCCCATTATCCTCAGTATGTCTTCGGCAAACAGGAAACCCGGTATGCTGATAACCACCGTAACAATCAGCGCCAGCAGGATGGCCTGCATACCCGCCCTGGCGGCATCCTCCGGTTTTTTTTCGCCCACCCGCCTGGACACCACCGCGGTGGCTGCCATACTGATGCCGATGGCAATGGAGTAAACAATGGTAATAACAGATTCGGTAAGGCCCACGGTAGACGTGGCATGCTTGCCCAGGTGGCTCACAAAGAAAATGTCTACCAGCGCAAAAACGCTTTCCATACACATTTCGAGCATCATTGGCACGGCCAGCAATACCACCGCTTTGCGAATGCTGCCAGTGGTATAGTCATGCGGTTCGCCTTTAATGGCTTGCCTGAGCGAGAGAAATGCAGCACGTAGTTTGGTAGCAGAAGGTTGAACAGGCATTTGTTATGGTTGTTGGCTCGTATATCGAGGAGAATGAAGAACCAGGTTATTAATGAGTATTAAATAAAGAAGTCGCGGGTACTGCGGCTGTTGATGGAAATAAATGCACGGCGCCCGTGATAAAGGGAAAACCGCGTGGAGTTAGTATTTCATATTCGTAGCGTTGAACAGCGCAAAGTTTCGTAAAATATCCAGCCAGGCAAAATATTTTTTGCACGGGCGGCAGAAAACGGCCGATGAGCTGCCAGTCCCGGTCTAATTATCCGGTATGGTAAAGAAAAAGGTGCTTCCTTCTGCCGGCGTTGATATCACCCATATGCGCCCGCCGTGGAGCTCCACTATTTTTTTGCAATGTGCAAGGCCGATACCCGACCCCTCATACTCCGAGCGGTTATGCAGGCGCTGGAAAATAATGAATATCCGGTCCAGGTACTGGTTTTCGATCCCGATACCATTGTCGTGAAAAGCAAAACGCCAGTGCCCGTTTTCGCGGAGCGCCTCTATATTTATTTCGGGGCGTACACCCGGCTTGCGAAACTTGATGGAATTGGTCACGAGGTTCTGGAACAGGAGCTTTATCTCGGTTGGCAGGGCATTGTTTATAACCGGCAGGGGCGTTGTGCTGATGCGTGTATTGTTTTCCTTTATTACTTTATCCAGGTCGGCCAGTACCTCGGCCAGTACGCTGTTGCAATCCACGGGCCCCATTTCCTTTTCTCTTCCCAGGCGGGAGTAGTCCAGCAAGTCCTTGATCAGGACTTTCATACGATCGGAAGCCTGCAGCGTATAATTAATATAAGTATCGGCCGTTTGATCCAGCTTTCCCCTGTACTTTTTGTTCAAAAGCTCCACAAAACCCGAGATGGTCCGGAGAGGTTCCTGCAAATCGTGCGAGGCCACATAGGCAAACTGTTCCAGCTCCTTGTTCTTTCTTTCCAGTTCGATGGTGCGCTGCCATACCTTTTTTTCCAGTGTCGTATTGGCCTCGCGGATTTCCTGTTCCATTTCTTTCTTTTCCGAAATATCCCGAATGGCCGCCGTTATCAGCCGGCCTTCCCTTGTTTGCAGGGGGCTGATGCTTATTTCCGCAGGAAAAGCGACTCCCTCGGGCCGGAAACCGGTGGCTTCCATGGTAACACCCTTTCCGGGCAGCAGGTTATTGTCTGCTAAAAGATGCTTGTTCAGTGCCTGGTTGCCGGCCAGCTGCTGCGGAAGCAGCACGCTTATCTCCTGCCCGATAAGCTCCTCTTTTTTACGTCCAAAGACATGCTCGCATTGGTGATTGATAAGTTGAATCCGCCCGGCCTCGTTTATGATAACAATGGCATCGGGCGCCGAATCGAGCAGGCCTTCAAATTTTTGCTGTTCCTGCTCTATTTTACCAATACTGCGCTCCAGCTCCCCGGCCATCCGGTTAAAATTGTTGGCCAGTATGCCGATTTCGTCCCTGGAGAAAATCTTCGCCTTCTTTGAAAAGTCACGTTTGGCAACCGATTGGGCGGAGACAAGAATTTCATGTAACCCTTTCTGTAAACCCTTGCTTACTCCAATGGCCAGCAGGAGGCCGGTGATTTCTACCGTCAGCGCCACGCCAAACAGCAAGCGCAATACCACCGTTTCCAGCCAGCGTGAGCCTTCGCCCAGCGCAAACGAAAACTCATCTTCGTAATGCGTCAGCTTTTCATTGAGCGGGTCTATCTGCAATAATATTTTATTGATGTCTTCCTGGGAGCGGTTGGGCGCATTGACTTCCTCGTGCAGCTCTTTACCGATAGGCCCAAATTCCGTTACCAGCTTATCCGCTTCCGTCCAGGCAAGAATGGCTTTGTGTATATAAGTATTGGCATGAAACCGGCTGAACAGGTTAATCATGCCTACTACGTCGTCCTCGTGATTACGGCCCTGTATAAATCCCTGTTTGGCGGCTTCTATATCGGGTTGCGGTTTATTGAGTTCCACCAGGGCGATATGGTCCCCTTTCGGCACTTTCATAAACTCCCTGAACTGCTGGTAATCTGCTTCGTTATGGGTACGGGCATATTTTATCAGTTGCCCCATGGCATCTTTCTGCGCTTTCGACCAAAGGCCTTCGCCGCCTACATAGGCCCTGACAGACGAAAGGGTGTTGATGGAAAAGAAAAGCACTACCAGCTCCACCAGGATAAGCATAGCCATAATGCCTACGGTAAAATATAACTTCTTGGCTATCGACACATTGCGGAACCACCGCGAGAAGGAGAGCTTTTTCATACAGGACATTTTAATGGTTTGAAAGCGCTTGTACAGTATAGGGTCCCGCCGGGAATTTAGATGAATGCAGGCCTGGCAAATGCTGGTTGTTATCAATCCCAATATAATGAAATTGAATAAAAACAAATAATGTGTAAGGGGAAGCCTTTCTTCTGGTTATAAGTTTATACGTAGCAGGGGGCAATAAAAAATCTTCCGCGGGGAAGATTTTTAAAAGGCAGGTTTTTCATTAAATGCGTTTGTGACGGCCGCCAAAACCACGATAGTAAAAAATTGCTGACTGGCTAACGTATTAAGGCTGGATAAATATGTTTAACCGGTAATAAGATTGCAATCGGTGAGGTTAAAATAGTTAAGAATCTGATAACTAATGACTTGGAATCTCTTCCCGCTTTGCCGGTATGTTACAATTACCATGTAAAGGTACTACTTAGCCATATCCGAACACTGTGTGTTTTACGGTTTATAAATTCATAAATAACGGCAGGAGGGATGAACTTAAATAATGGCTGCGCGTTCGATCCACGAAACAAATCATAGATTTTGATCCTGCTCAAAAATGGACTTCAATTTGCAAAAGAAAATCTAGAATAAGACGGTAATTGTCGGGCAATACCTCAATTTCACCGTGTTTTATGGGGTAAAAACGACCGTGATTTATACCGGTCAAAGCAGCATGTTGGTGTATATTTTGCTCCAAGAATATCGGGAATATGTACCGGAAAAAACGTTAAAATATTGAGTTAAATCCTATTATATATATTTATTATGCGTAATTAGTTGGTTTTTATAATGTATGGGCAAATTCTGCCCCTCTAACGGCATAGATTCGAAGTGGTAATCCATTTTTTTATCACTCTAAATTTTCATCTATGTCAACCATCACTAAAACCTCTGTTAAGAAAGGCCAGTTCGTAGACAGCAAACATGTAGACAGCCTGCTGAGCAATTACAAAAAAGAAAGGTGGGTACACAATACAAAGCGCCTGGGCAAGGAAGATTCCCTCAGCGTTACTTTCGGTATTAAAGAAATGAGTGAGTTTATGCGGGTAGCCCGCGAAAACGGCGCCGACGGCATCCGGATCTATTTTGGTGTTTACCCCGAAGGATTCGAGAAAGTGCTGGAATACAGCGGCCGCCAGACCGTTGTAATGGTAGCGGTTAAAGAAAAAGTAAATGCAGACGGCCGCCTGGTGAGCAAGCATCTTTTCTACCAAACTGAAAATGGTCCCGAAATCCTGGCATTTAACGCCGGCGGTATATGCCCTCCCAACTGCGGTCCCTACATGGATCCCACCACTCCGGGCGACGGCGGGTATGAATATATTGTACAGGATCAGGGTCTTGGCCTGACCTTCCTCAGCAACGACAAAGGAGATACGCTGGTAATGTAAACCGGTAGTAATTTATAGGTAATGTGCAAAAACTCCCGCGAAAGCGGGAGTTTTTGTTATATTGTAGAGTAGTCTTCGTGTTGATCATATTATACCTGTCATGGTTTATTACTTAATTATCGTCCTGGTATGCTTTATCGCCAGCCTTACCAACTACCTTGATAACAGGGCTCCGCTTTATTTGAAAGTTTTCCCCGGTTTGATTCTGATGGTTCTTGTGGGTGAATATATCGGTTATCAAATGGGCATGAAACATCGCACCAACGTTTTTCTGTATAATATTATCACAGGCCTCGAATTCACCTTTTATTTTTTCTTTTATTACTCCATTTATAGGGTTTGGCAGGCTAAAAAGGTCATGTTTGCCTTGATGCTGGTCTATTTGGGCGGTTTTTTAATCAATATATTTTTTATCCAGGGTAGAAATGTATTCCATACGTACAGTTATATGGCAGGCTGCCTTTTTGTAATTATGGCAAGTATCTATTATTTCCTGGAAATGTTCCGGTATCCGCAAACCGGCAGCATTATGCGCGACCCCGCGTTCTGGATTACCTCGGCCCTCCTGTTTTACTATACCTGTGTACTGCCTGTATTTGGAATACTTAACTATATTTCATCCATGTCCCGGTCTTTGAACCTGGTTTTGAAGTTTATAATTAATTTAACGAATATCTTATTATACAGTTTGTTTACTTTAGCTTTTTTATGCAAACTAAGTATCCGGAAGAAGTATACGTCCTGATAGCCATCAGCTCGGTAGTAGCGCTGCTGCTGATTGGCTTTATTGTGACCCTGGTTGTATTCTACCGGAGAAAACAATACATTCATGAACAGGAGCTGCTGAAAACACAGCTGGAAATACAGGAACAGGTTTTTAAAGATGTTTCGCAGGAAATTCACGATAATATAGGACAGGTTTTATCGGTTATTAAGTTAACTTTAGCTTCGGCCCCTCTAAAAAAAGAAGATCCCGCCTATGAATACCTGCAAGACAGCAAAATGATGGTCAGCGGTGTAATAGAAGACATCTCCGACCTGTCTAAAAGTCTCCATCCCGACCGTGTATTGAAAATCGGCATTGCAGAAGCCGTCGAGTTTGAATTGAATAAGCTGCAAAAAACCGGGCAATTCAGAACGTCAATGAAAGCTCCGGAAAAGCATATCGTGCTGAGTACAAAAAATGAAATATTTTTATTTAGGATACTACAGGAAATTCTGAATAATATTGTCAAGCATTCCGACGCAGACCATATCAGCGTAGAGATGGATTTTGACGGCGAAAACACTTCTATAGAGGTAAAAGACGATGGCAAGGGATTCGATGTGGAAAAAACACTGCAAAAAAGCACGATGGAAAGAGGCATCGGGCTTTCGAGCATGAAAAACCGGATGAAAATGATTGGTGGAGTATTCGATATCAAAAGTGCGCCCGGTTTTGGCACAACCATACAGATTTACCTGAAAGGGGACAGGAATACAACAGATACTAAAACGACTTATCCCGATGTTGAAGACTAAATTTAATATAGCGATTGCGGATGATCATGTGCTTTTAAGAAAGGCTTTATCGCGACTTATAAACGCATTTGATAATTATAAGGTGCTTTTTGAAGCCGAAAGCGGCAATGAGCTAAAGGAGCTGATTACAAAAAACGCTATACCCGACCTGGTGCTGATGGATGTGAATATGCCCAATGGCAACGGGCATGAAGCCACCGCCTGGCTGCATAAAAAATACCCCCAGGTCAAGATACTCGCCCTGTCCATGTACAATGATGAAGCCGTTATCATCAAAATACTCAAAGTAGGCGCCAAGGGCTATATCCTCAAAAATATAGAGCCCGAAGAGCTGAAAACTGCGCTGGATACCATCATGGAAAAGGATTTTTACCTGCCTGATGCCATATCGGGCAAGGTTATCAGCGGCCTGCAGAACGATTCTGATAATTACCGCGATATCGAGCTTACCGACCGCGAAAAACAATTCCTGCAGCTCCTCAGTACAGAAATGACCTACAAGGAGATTGCCCGCGAAATGTTTGTCAGCCCCCGCACCATCGACGACTATAAAAGCAATCTCTGCGAAAAATTCCAGGTGCGCACCCGCATCGGGCTGGTCATGTACGCCATCCGCAAAGGTTTGGTGGAAATATAGTTTAAGAAGGATTTAACATCTTTGTTAAAAAATCATTTAGATTTTCCGTCACCCCCTGCTTCCGGTACGACGAGGCACGTTTATTGGATATTTCCCTGCATTGTCAAACAAAAAAGGAAATACTATGAAAAAGAGAAACAGGCAGCCAGCCATCGAAATGGACATAGTGGTAGACGGTAATCCTTTGCAGGTGATAGCCAAACCTTACCTCGCCGCCAACGATCAGCCACGCTTTAGGGTAAGCTACAATGGCAGTCCCGTACATATTTTTGGTGAAGACGAGTCCCTGCACCAACTCGTAGCGCTCGACAGCGGTTCCGAAGAAATGCCTGCAGTAATTGAACGCGCAATAGGCTCCGCTCTCCAAAGAAAGAGAACGGCATAATATAAACAGGGTGCATAACCCGGTTTTGCGCATACAAATACAGGTTGTATAAAAAAACAGGCCCGGGGATGAACCCCAGGCCTGTTATATATCCATCCGTCCCGTTATTCATTTATCGTTTGTTCCGGTAATCATGGTCGCGGTCAGCACCTCTCCGGTCACGCGAATCGCGGTTGCGGTAATCACGGTCCCTGTTATCACGGCCCCTGTAGTTGCGGTCGTCATAACGCATTTCCCTGCGCTCGTCATAACGGCGATCGTATCCGGAATTACCAATTACTACGTCTACACGACTCCTGTTGTACCCGTTGTCATAGCAGGGGGCGGGAGCGGGTGCATACACGGGCTCATATACCACGGGCGCCGATTTCACATATATTCCCGTACGGCCCAGGTTAATACTGGCGCGAATAGATACCTGCGAATAAGCGGTGGTAGCCAAACCTGCTATCATTATAACCGAGAGCGTAAAAATTAAGCGTTTCATAATTGTAGATTTTTCGGTGATCTTTTTGTTTCCGGCTTTGCAGCCTTGTATATATAAGAAGGGAAGCGGGCAGCAAGGTTAAACCTGCCGGTGTTAAAGTTTCTGTAAGGCCGGAGGCGGTAAGGTTATTTGCGCAATGCATTATAAATCACGTCGGTCAATCCCCCCGTCGCATTATCCAGCCGCAGTTCCCAGAACATAAGCCCGTCTAGCTTTTTTTCCCGCACATAAGCCGCCTTAAGGGCGGTGGAGCGTTCGTTGTCGTACGTGAGGTAGATCTTTTTGGACGCATTATAACGATACGGGGCCCGGGCTTCCTCATCCCAGTATTCCTGGTAGCCGGCGGCGGCATTGTACTGCCTTCTCACCTGCTTAAGCGGCAAAAAACGTTTAAACCGGCCCGGTTGGTAAAGGCCATGGTTGATATCAGGCACCCCGTCAAATTCGCGGGCATAAAAAGCAACGCCGATGGCTATTTTGGAATGCGGGATACCCAGTGAATCGAGGTAACGCAGCGCATGGTCGGTGCTTTCCTGCTGGCGTGTGCTGGAATAGAGCGAGGCATGGTGACCGGTAACAGGGCTGCGGCTGCCGATAATATCATACGTCATCAGGTTTACCCGCGTTGCGGGATGCATGGCTTTTTTCCAGTCGATGGATTGCTGCAGGTAAGGGGAAAACGCGGCGGCAATAAAACTGATGTCCGCCGAAGGACCCAGCTTCTGCCGAAGCGTTTGCAGCAGGGCGGTAAAATTATCCCGGTCGTCCGGCGAAAAAGGATGGCCCGGGTAGCTGGCCACGGCAGGAAACTCCCAGTCGATATCGATACCATCGGTATGAAAATAATCCGTCAGCTCCACTACGGATTGAGCAAATGCCTCCCTTCCTGCCGCGGAGCCAAAAACCGGCGAACAGGTTTTACATCCACCCCATCCTCCCAGCGACAACAGGACTTTTAATGCCGGGTATTGCTGTTTAAGACTTACCAGCTTTTTTATCGTGGCGCTGTCGGCGGCGCTGTGCACGTGCAGCCGGTTGCCTTTCAGGTGACAAAAACTGTAAATAATATGCGTTAGCTTATCCACCGGATAGCGGTCGATGCCTTGCGCATTGCCGCTGTAATAGGCAATGATGTTTTGCGCCGTGCAGGAGGCCGGCGTAAGAAAAGACAATAGCAGGCCGGTTAAAAAAATCACCCCTATTTTTACAGGTAACAAGATTGTCCGTTTCTCTCACTACAGGAAAAAGCATGCCTTGCCCATCCGCTGGTTGCCATCCGCTTACGGCTGCCTTTTTTCCACCCGCATCATCATCCCGTTTGCGGGCCGCAGTGAAACAAGGGCCTTGGGCGCTACCACAAAATTTTCCGGCAGGCGGAAACGGAAGCGGCGATAAAGCAATACCAGTATCAGCTGCATTTCCATCATGGCAAAATTATTACCGATGCACATGCGCGGCCCCGCGCCGAAAGGGAAATAAACATATTTGTCTATGCCGCTTCTTTTATCGGCGGCAAAGCGTTCGGGCATAAACCGCTCCGGCTGCTCCCAATACAGGCTGCTGCGGTGCAGGAAAAAAATGGGAATGAGCACATTCGTGCCCCGCGGTACCCGGTAATCGCCCAGCTCGTCATCGTCTATGGCCCGGCGGCCCACTACCCATGCCGGCGGGTAAAGACGCATGCTCTCTTCTATCACCTGCCGCACGTAGGCAAAAGCAGGCATCGTATCATATCCCGGCTGCAGGCCGCTGTTCATTTTTTCATCTATCTCATCCATCATCTTTTGCTCTTCCTGGGGGTGTTGCGAAAGCAGGTACAGCGTCCAGGCCATGGCATTGGCCGTAGTTTCATTGCCGGCAATGAAAATGGTCATCACCTCATCGCGCAGCTGCCTGTTGTCCATGGCCTCGCCCGTTTCCTCATCCCTTGCCTCCAGCAGCATGGAGAGCAGGTCGTTTTTGGGTGTGTTCTCCCGCCGCCGGGTGTCTATAATCTCGTAAATGATGTTATCCAGCGTTTCAAGCGCCCTGCGTTCGCCTATGTTAAAAGGCGTGGGTATCGATGCCGGCAGCCGGAAAGGCTGGTTTATTTTATCGGTAACGTATTGGTTGAGCAGCGTGATCAGGTCTGCAATCAGCGGGGCTTTGGCCACGCCTGCGCTGAATATGGCACGGGATATAATATCCAGCGTGAGCGAAGTCATCATACCGGCAATGTCCACGGGTTGGTTGCCGGCAGCATAGGCGTCAAGGCTATCCGCTTCCTGTTGTATCCGCTGCACCATCATCGTTGCCAGCGCGGCTATCTTCTGCTTGTGAAAAGCCGGCTGTATCAGCCTTCGCTGCTTGCGCCAGAAATCGCCTTCGCTGGTCAGTATGCCATTGCCCAGCAAAAGTTTGACAACCTGATACGCAAGACTTTTGGTGTAGTTTTTATTGTTGTCGGTAAGTACCTGCCGCGCATAGGCAGGGTGGGAGGCAATGATGATTTTATTAAAGGGAAGCGAAAGACTATAAATGTCGCCATACTTTTCATTGAAAAACCCGATTTGCTTTATCGCGTCTGTGCGCAATAAATAGCCGCTTCCAAACAGCCAGTGCTTTTCTGTGGGATAAGGTGGAATTCTTTTATGCGAAGTCGTCGTAGCCATACGCCATAAAGATAAAACAAAGACAGTCCCCCGCGGGGAGAACTGTCTTTGTTTTACGGGCATGGTCCGGTATAATTATCTTCGGCTGTTTAGTTTGACAGCGCTTCAAAATCGGCGTCGCTTAGCTCTATGTCTGTCGCCCCGAGGTTTTCCTGCAGGTGGTCCAGCGATTTGGTGCCTGGGATTAGCAGGATGTTCGACGATCTTTTTAGCAGCCAGGCCAGCGCTATCTGCGCCGTGGTGGCCTTATGCTTTTCTGCTATATGGTTGATTTTAGCCGCCAGCGTATCCGGGCCCGAAGCCAGGGGATACCAGGGTATAAAAGCAAGCCCTTCTTTGGCCGTATAGTCTAATACCGGTTCCCATTTCCGGTTGCCCAGGTTATACAGGTTTTGTACCGATGCAACAGGCAGGATCTTCCTTACCTGTTCTATTTGCGGGATGTCTACCTCCGACAATCCCACGTATTTGATCTTACCTGCTTTTACCGCCTCCACCACCGGGGCAAGGGTTTTTTCAACCGGTACGCCAGGGTCTATGCGATGCAGCTGCCACAAATCGATGGTAGTGGTTTTCAGGCGCTGTAAGCTTCCTTCAATATTTCCGCGAATGAATGCAGGGCTGCCGTTTGGTATCCATTGACCGGGGCCCGGGCGTTTGAAGCCACCTTTGGTGGCAATCACCAGTCCTTTTTTGTATGGGTACAAGGCGTCGGCTATCAATGATTCGTTCAATTGCGGACCGTAGGCTTCTGCCGTATCGATAAAATTTACACCGCCGGCCACGGCCGCCTGCAATACATTGATGGCATTGGAGCGATCGGCCACTTCGCCAAACACACCGTTGCCGGTTAATTGCATAGCGCCAAATCCAAGGCGGTTAATGATTGTTTCGCCGCCCAGTTTGAAAGTGGGAGACGAAGTGATGGTTGCTGTTGACATGCAAACAAATTTTAACGTTCTTAATTATTTCCTGCCGGTCATCCGGGACAGGGAACAATAAATACAAACGGGAGGAATTATTTGTTGTACCGGCGGGTCAATTTCATCGGCCCTGACGGTTCATTGCCCTTATCAGCCGCCTGTTGCGCCTGTCTGCCCGGGCGTCCTGCAGCGATATAACAGCCCATGCGGCGGCGGGGAGCCAGCCAAGCACGGTTATCTGCAGCACAAGACAAATAATGCCCGATAGTATTTTACCGCGCAGGAAAAAAGAAAGCCAGGGTAATAAGATAGCGAGTAGTGTCATTGAGCTAAAGTTAAGATAAATGCGCCTGCAGGCCCTGCGCTTTTATACGAATGGAAAGCATGGTGGATGGTCGTAAACCCCGCGTCAGGGTGTGTAGTTTAAAACAAGGAACTCGTCTATTTTTTGCCGCCCGGCAACGACGGAATTGATATTCCTGCTGGCCTGCACGCTGATGATATTGTAATCTGCGTATAGCCCGGCAATAAAACCCGTTGAGGAGTTGCTGAGCATCACAAAACAGCCTTTCCGTGTCAGCGCATCAAATACATCGCGCAGGCGTTCCTGCTCCGCTTTGCCAAACTGGGTAAGACTATAACCGGTAAAAGAAGAAGTGTCCGACAAAGGGTCATAAGGCGGATCGAAGTAAATGAAGTCACCTCGTTGAGCCGTTTCCACCGCTTTGGCAAAATCGGTGTTAAGAATGGTGATATGATTGTCATTCAGGTACCGGCTGATGGATTGTATTATGTCTGCATTAACGATATTCGGGTTTTTATACCGGCCGAAAGGTACGTTGAACTGGCCCCGCTTATTTACACGAAACAATCCGTTAAAACAGGTTTTATTGAGATAGATGATGCGCGATGCTCTTTCCACGGGAGAAAGCTGCCCGAATTTTTCATCCCTGTCCAGCTCCCGTATTTTGTAAAAATGCTCTTTGCTATTGCTGTGCTTTTGTAAATCCACCAGCAGGTCGGTGCTAAGATCCTTTATTACACGGTAGCAGTTGATCAGTTCAGGATTTACGTCATTAATGATCGCCTTTGCGGGCTGCTGGTTGAAGAGGAAGGCGCCTGCTCCTACAAAGGGTTCATAATAGGTATTATAAGCAGCGGGAAGGTATTTGTTTAAAAAAGGAAGCAACTGGCGTTTGCCGCCTGCCCATTTCAGAAAGGGCTGGACCGGTGCGGCAGTATCGAGGTGCACCGCCTGTACTGGTTGTTCCTGTGTTGCATTCATCGGTACGAAAATACTTTATTCAGGCTGCCTGCAATAAGTTCCCCTTAATATTTCTTCATGATTTTAGTCAGCAGCTTTGCTATAACAGCATTGCCCTTGTCCGACGGGTGCAGCCCGTCATATGTCATGCCGATGGATGCCACAGGGTATGGGTATTCATCCGTTTCGGGATTAAATGGAATGCCAATAAAGTCCGGGTAAGGATAATTTTTATACACGCCGGTTTGAGGATCTTTTAAGCGCTTGTATTGTACAAGATTTTTAAGCGTCATGCCGCTTTTGTTAAACAGGTCTATCGTTTCAAAATGTTCGTATAGGCCTATCGAATCAATGGCTTCGGCAACACGGCTTAACGATTGCCCGTTTTTTTCCTTGTACGAACCCCAGGCATTGTTTTTTGCATTATTGATGTACACAAAATCCACCCTTTGCATAGGCGTGATAAGAATAATTTTAGCCGCTGCATTCAGGCTGCGCAGCTTGTTGATGATGATGCGAAAAGAGCCGTATACGGTAGCATTGCCGGTATTGTGCTTATAATCGTCCAGCACACCCACCGGCCGGCCCTGCCACCAGTCGTTGGTGCCCAGGAAAACCGAATACACATCTGCCTTTTCAATGCCCAGCTTGTCAATCTCCTGTGCAATGCGGCCCGAGGTCCAGCCATTATGCCCCTGGTTGGTATAATGTATGTACGGCAGCTTTTCCGTTACCCGGCTCAGGTAGCCTTTGCCGACGCGGTTGCCCGTTTCATTGGCATGATCGTTCAGGTATGTAATAGAATCGCCGATAGCTACCCAGCTGATGTCTTTATGGGCAAAAGAAGTAATGATAAAAGCGATGGCGATAGCAAACAACCGTGTTTTCATCTTATGCTGTTTAAATACCCGAAAAAAATTTCTTAAATATAGGCCTATCCGGTTTCCCCCGCCGCGCCGGCTGGCACAATAATTTAGGGGTAACCATAAAAACAGCAACAATGAAAATGGCAACTATGAACGACCTGGCGCCGGTTAAAACCAGTGCGCGCGGGCAGGTGCTTTCCTTTGTTAAAGCGCTGAACGAAGAAGATTTTGAATTCGCCCGCAGCTGCGTAAGCGATGATATGCGTTTTGAAGGAGTGCTCGGCAGCCGTAACGGCGCCGAAGCGTATTTCAACGACATGAAAAAGATGAAGTTGAAATACGATGTCAAAATGGCGTTCGAAGAAGGGAATGATGTTTGCCTGCTATACAATTTGCAGATGTCGGGCCTCACCATCTTCGGCTGTGGCTGGTATCACCTGGAGAATGAAAAAATAACATCACTGCGTGTCGTCTTTGATCCCCGGCCGGTGCTGGAGAAACAGCAGAAGTGACCGGGCTACTTTTTAAACCCGATGCGCTCCCTGTCGGTCCACGATTTTTGTGTTGTCTTTTCATCCAGCAGGTTTTCGATAGCATCGTAAATGCTGTTCAGCTGGATATCGTGTTCACCTATCCTGTCTTTTAATTCTTTGAGTTGCCCCAGCAGCTCCCCCTGTTGTAACGCAAATTTCCTCAGCCCGATAAACGCCCTGATAACGGCAATATTCATTTGCCTTGCCTTAGGGCTTTTGAGCACGCTGGCCAGCATCGTTACGCCGTGTTCCGTAAAAGCATAGGGAATAGCCGATTTGGGCCTTTTAGCCTGGGATGTCATCACCATCTGTGATGACATCGCCTGCCACTCCGCGGCCGTCAGCCGGAACATAAAATCTTCCGGGAAACTATCAATATTACGTTTAATAGCCTGATTTAATACCCTGGTTTCCACATCGTAAAGAAGTGCAAGGTCAAAATCCAACATTACTTTTTCCCCTCTTACTTCGTAAATCCGTTGTTGTATCGCCTGGAGTTCCATAATATGAATATTTACTGCCGTCAGCACAAGGCGGGAGGCTGACAAAACTAACTAAATTAGCTAAAAAGAGAAAATCACTGGCTTTTTATCCGCCAGCCGGACATTAAGAATACCCGGCCCATTTTTAATCCAATAAAGCTGGTAATCCATTTCGGTTAAGAGGCTATCTTTAAGCCCCCAAAAAAAGTCAAAAGATCCCATGCACAGGAGAATGTTTCTGAAAAACGCCACTATGTTAACCGGTAGCCTGGCACTGCACCAGCAAATGATGAAAGCTTTTGCCATGAACAGGCCGGCGGGCAAAATAAGGCTCGGTATCATTGGTTGCGGACAACGCGGGCAGGGAATCCTTGATATACTCACCGACCTGCGCGAGAATTTTACCGTCACAGCCCTGTGCGATGTGCTCAGCTTCCGGTTTGATGAATCAAAAAAAGCCGGGCAGCTGGACAGTGTAAAAACTTACACCGATTACAACCAGCTGCTCAACGATAAGCAAATAGATGCCGTTGTTATTGCCGTTCCTCTATACCTGCACTTCCCGGTAGCCAAAGCCGCATTCGAAGCCGGTAAACATATCTACCTCGAAAAAACCATGACCTATTCCATTCCGCAGGCGCTGGAGCTGGTGGATATCGCCCGCCGGCACAGCAGGCAGGTGTTGCAGGTGGGACACCAATACCGCTATTCGCCGCTGTATTACAAAGTGCGCGATATGATAGAAAAAGATTATCTCGGCAAGGTCACTTCCATCGATTGCCGCTGGGACAGGAATGGCAACTGGCGCAGGCCCTTGCCCGACCCCTCCCTGGAAAAACAAATTAACTGGCGTATGTACAAGGCCTTTTCCGGCGGGCTGGCCGCAGAGCTGCTCTCGCACCAGCTGGATTATATACACTGGGCTTTCAAAACCCGGCCCGATACCATATACGCCAGCACCGGTATCGACTTCTGGAAAGATGGCCGCGAAACCGGCGATAACCTCCAGGCCAACCTCCGCTACGAAAAAGCCGGTATGATTGGTAATTTCGGCGCTATCTGCAATAATTCCAGGGATGGCTACCTGTTTAAGCTCAAAGGCAGCAAGGGAACCGTATCCCTGCTGGTAGACAAGGGCGTGTATTTTCCCGAAGCAGATCAAAGAAAACAGCTGCAAACGGTAGACGGTGTTACCGGCGCTACTAAAATAGAATGGAATAAAGACGGCGGCGTACCCATCGTCACCGGCCCCATGAAAGACGGTACCTGGTATGCGCTCAACGATTTTTATACCTGCATCAATACCGGCCGCCTGCCCGCGTCTAATATAACCACCGGCGCTACCACCGCCTTTGCCGTTCACCTTATCAATCAATCGGCCGAAACAAAACAGCCCCTGCAATGGGCGCCCGAATACAATTTGCCCGGTATAGAATAATGCCATAACCCATGCGCGCCACCAGCCTGTACCTCCTCATGGCCTTTGCCACCGCGCTGCCGGGTGGCCTGCACGAATACCATGTCAATGGCCATGCGCAGGGCACTACCTATCATATAACTTATTATGCCGCCGACAGCATATTTACCCGGCGCCAGGCCGACAGCCTGTTTGATAAGCTCGATAGTTCGCTGTCGGGCTATAAAACGTATTCGCTGATCAGCCGGTTCAATGCCTCCGCCGATGGTATCGTAATGGATGAGCACCTGCAAAAAGTGATAAAACATTCGCTGGACATCTGGCGCGATACCAACGGCGAATCGGATATCACCGTAGCGCCGCTGGTACAGGCCTGGGGGTTTGGCCCCCGCCCGTCTACCGCCCTGCCCGATGCCGCCGCCATCAAAACTATACTGGGTTGCGTGGGCTCGGCCAAATTGCACCTGCGGGGCAATAAGCTTGTAAAAGACAAGCCCTGTGTGACCATAGATGTAAACGGCATTGCCCAGGGCTATAGCGTAGATGTGGCGGCCGCCTTGCTGGAAAGCAGGGGAATCGGCAACTATCTCGTGGAAGTGGGCGGTGAAATACGTGTAAAGGGCCATAAGCAACCCGCCGGTGAACGCTTTACAATAGGCATCGAAAGCCCCGGCAGGGATGAGCCCGACGAACCAACGGTAAAAAAATTATTGACCACCACGCATGGCGGTATCACCACCTCGGGCAACTACCGTAAGTTCTATACCAGCGGCAAAAAGGTTATCTCCCATCTTATAGAACCACATACAGGTTATCCCATTCAAAACGACATGATAAGCGTTACCATCTGGGCGCCCGATGCCATCACCGCCGATGGGTACGACAATGCCCTCATGGCCATGGGCCTGCAAAAAGCCCTGCGCTTCATGCAGCACCACCGGGATATGGAAGCATATTTTATTTATCATAAGGCAGATGGCAGTATAGCCGATACGGCAACGGCAGGATTTTACAAGATGCTGGTTGAACCGTAATGTAAAGGGGGGATTGCACCGGATACGGGTATGGGAAATAAATGGGCGCAAATCAGGCCCGGCGCCCTGCAATGAGGTGGTGATTGATCTTATTGTACAAATCATCCGGCCGGAAAGGCTTCCTTATAAAATCAATAAATCCTTTTTGCAGTAAATCGGCCTGCATATTGTCGTATACCGCCGCCGTAAACGCCAGTGCAGGGATTTCGGGGTTCAGCTTCCTGATTTCCCTAAGGGCCGCAGGGCCGTCCATTTCCGGCATCTCCAGGTCGAGCAGCAGCAAATCATAGTCGCCCAGTTTAAACTGCTCCACCGCTATTTTACCATTCACCGCCTCCGTTACCTCGATATCCCATTTCTTCAGGAATTTCGTGGCAATAGACATATTCATCCGGTTGTCTTCTGCCAGCAATATGCGGATGCCCGGCAGTGGTTGCAGCATATGACTATTATTATCCTTGATATACATCTGCCGGTTTTCATTGATCTTCCACTCCACCGTAAACTGGAAGATGCTACCCTTTCCCACCGCGCTGTCAAGTACCAGCTCGCTGTTGAACATGCGTACCAGCTCTTTGCTGATGGTCAGTCCCAGCCCCGTTCCGCCATATTTGCGGGTGGTGTCTACATCCGCCTGGGTAAAACTGGAAAATATCTCTTTTTGCTTTTCCCTGGGTATCCCGATGCCGCTGTCTACCACCATAAACTGGATAGTGGCAAGACTGCTGGTGGAAAACAGTTTTTTGGCTATCAGGCAAACGCTGCCTTCCTGCGTAAATTTGATGGCGTTTGAAAGCAGGTTCGACAATACCTGGCAGAGCCTGGTCTTATCGGTTATCACTTCCATATCCAGCTCCGTGTCTATTTCCTTGAGGAAGTACAGCCCCTTATCAGCTGCCTGCGGCGAAAATTGTGCAACAACGCTGTCCAGCAGCTCTTTTATATTTATCGTGGTTTCTTCCAGCTCCAGCTTGCCTGCCTCTATTTTATTATAATCCAGGATATCATTAATAAGCATCATCATATGCTCCGACGAAAACCGGAGAATATCCAGCTGCGGCTGCTGGCTATCGAGGGCGGCTTCCTGCAGCAGCAGGTTGGTAGCGCCGATAATACCATTCAAAGGCGTTCTCAGCTCATGACTCATGTTCGACAGGAACCGCGATTTTGCCTTACCGGCCACTTCAGCCTTTTCTTTTGCTTTCATCAATTCAAATCCCGTCATTTTTACTTCCGTAATGTCCAGTATGCCCACTTTGGTATAGCGGGTTTCTTTATATAGAAAGGGCGTAATGCTTACATACCCATAAAATACGCGCCCTTTTTTTGATATAAAGCTGAGTTCTCCCTGCCAGCTGGCGGTGTTGGATCCCGGGCCGCCTACTGGTTTAAAATGCCGGAGATGATCTTCGCTGAACCAATTGTCTATATGCGTGCCTACTGCTTCTTTTAAACCGCCGGCTTCGAATAATTCCAGTGCCCGGTCATTGCAGCTGTTGATGATATTGGAATCGCTGAACAGGATGAATACGCCGTCCAGCGACGTATTGTAAATGGTATCGCCAAACTTCTTCTCCTGTAGCAGCGCTACTTCATTGTCCCGGTTCACGCGCAGGATGGCGTACGAAAAAAATACGGCTGCCGCCAGTGATATAAACAGGTTGCCGTTAAAAAGATCGGCATACAACTGCGGGCTTATCGTTTGTATGGAGGTTACATGTGGCGTGCCCAGCATGCACACATACAGGGAGGCAATGGTGATGGCATATACCAGCACCAGCTCCCAGAAATTGCGGGAGATGCTCACCACAAACGTCAGCACCAGGAAATAAGGGAAGTAAAACAGGTATTCGCCCGATTTCAATCCTTCTACGTAGTTAATGACAATCAGGTACAGGTTTACGTTGAGAATCGACAGGATGCGGGCGATGGTTAAACATCTTTTGTAATTAAAATAATATGCCAGCAGGAAAATATAAGCGGAAGTAATATTGATGAGGCCGCTGATATACAATTTATGGGCAAGATAATGGCCTACCGAGCAGCAGTTAACCAGCAGGGCCAAACCTATAAACTGGTTGAAGCGGATGATTTTTTTCTCGCGTCCACGGGATATGCCCTCATCAACGCCGGAGAGAATAAAGTCGGCGTAAAGGGACCAGAAAATAGATAGTATTTTCTTTCTCATGGAGGGGGTTCCAGGGATATTGAGTTATACGATTCAGGGTGCTACTAACTGTCTCATAACGGGAAATTTCGTATTCTATTTTAATATCATGTCTGGGAAGCCCGTAAAACGGGGATTTGAGCGAAAACTTGACGCCGGTTATGTTTTAAGTGCACGGTTAATGATAAACGTACGGCTGTAGGTATTCAGCTACACAATACAATTCATTGCCGCCTGGCCGGTCTTCATCCGGTATATCTTCAACTGGTAACAGTACCGCTTATTTACCAGCCCTTATTGGCGTTGCTTTACAGTTCAGTAAACAGCACACAATGAAAAAAATAATAGTATCGGCATGCCTGGCGCTGGCCGCATTTTTACCCGCCCTTGCCCAGAAGAAAACCGTGCAGGAAGAGAAAATAACCAAACAGTTCGACAGCACGATGATCCGGTTGGGAAAGATTAACCCAAAGCAGCAAAAGGAAGTACAGCAGGTAGTGAAGACGCCGGCAGGTCCCGAACAAATATTCGACTCAAAATTGCCGGAGCTGAACAACCAGGCGGAGACCGCCAAAAAGCAGGTGGAAGCAAAGAAGGCCGTCTATATTCCCCATCCGTCCGGCAGGCAGCAAGTGGATAAAGACATCCTGCCCCTCCTGTCGGGCTTGCCGGAGCCCATTACCAGCCTGCCGCAGGCAAAGCAGGAAATAAAAATGAGCACCGATGATAATGTGTTTACACGCTACATCAAAAGAGCGGAAACCATTCATGATGGATTGGCAGAAAGGGCCCGGCAGGAAATGGCTGCTACGGCAAAGACTGAGGAGCAATGGAAAAAAGAAGCCGCGCAAAACGGGAAAAATGTCGACGATATGTTCGCCGCCAATCCCCTCATCCAGGAGATGGGCGGCATGGAGAAATTAAAAAACATGTCGCCCGAACAGCGGGCCGCACTGGCAAAACAAATGACCGAAAAGCTAAGGCAAAACCCTGCTGCATATACTACACCGCAAAAACCGGTCACCCAGGCCTCCCGCGAAGCCGATCTTGCCAAACGCGATAAGACCGTCACTATGATAGCTATTGATAAAAGGATAGCCGATATCATGGAGCATAGCAAGGAAATGGGGGCTATTGTGATCAACGTGGAACAGCAAACTGACGCCTATTTTGATGGCTTTTATAAAAAGCTCGATCTTGAGTATGGCGCACGCGTGGCTGCATTGCCCATTATAGAAATGGGTGAAGCGGGTCATGGCAAAGACACTTACCAGGTAGATATGGCGTATAACATCGTATTGTACCCGGCCGAAAAGCAGCAGGCGCTGTCAGACAAGGGCATATGGATGCGCTACATGGAAATAATGAAAGTAACGATAGCCGAATACAATGAGCTGCTCAGCGAGTTTTCCGCCAATGAACAATTACTGCGCGAAAAAGGCCTGAGCCCCACCGCGCTTGCCGCCTCCCTGTGTGGTGGCCTGATAAGCATGGCGAAGATGGCCGAATTACAGAGCAGCCGGAACGCATCCCGCCAGCGCACATTCGATGAAAAGGTGTTGCACATATATGAGTAGGGGGACGGCTGGCACGCCTTTTTAAGTAGCTACCTGTAAGCCCTTTTAACTACCTCAACTTGCGTGTATGAAAAAGACTTTTGGCGTTATTTTAATCGCTTTAGGCGTTGTCATGCTCATCTGGACCGGCTTTACCTATACAAAAAAGGAAAAAGTCGTCGATGCAGGCCCCCTGGAAATATCGGCCGACAAGGAAAAATCCGTCAACTGGCCGCCGTATGCCGGGGCCGTATTGCTAATCGGCGGCGTAATACTGGTAGCCGTATCAAGAAAGGAGTAAAGCCCGCCAACAACGCATTACTACATATTTATGCAGGTGCGGGCATGATGCCTATTCAGTAGCATTGCGGGAACTAAACAGGTTCTATGTTTAAAAAGTTCCTTTGCATCGCTATTATCCTGTGCCCCTTTCTCAGCCGGGCCCAGCAGTCGTGGCAAGATTTCGAACGCAGCCTGGATATCATGGCAAAGCAGGGTCAGATACGAAGGGAATACAATCATTTTTTTAAACCAGCGTCCCGGCGATACCGCCTTCCTGCGGGATATATACAGGAAGATGCTGGAAAATACCGACCAGTCGAAGAACCCTTATGCCATTGCATTTGAAATAGCGCCGCAATACGCCACTAAAAAACCGTTGACTAAAACCCAGCCGGCAAAAAAAGATACTGTTACACCCTATGTCTATACGCCGCTCCTGCCACAGGCCAGCACCAGCATACGGCAATTCCTATATTTAAAAAACGGCGATTTTGAACAGGGTTATTTCCGTGCGCTGCCCGGCTGGCGCATCCAGGGAAAAGCATTTACACAGCACCACGGCACCGATATATATACCTGGCAGGATGTAGACATCGTGCCCATGACCGATATCGGCGGCGATTATTGGGAAGACATAAAATTCCATACCGGCTATAAACATGAGCATTGGATATCCAGTCGTGGCGACGGCATCCTGGGCAGCTCCAGCGATGCCGGAAGGGCCACCGGTACCCTTACCTCAGAACCGTTTAAGCTGTATCCCCATCAAAACTACATCAGCTTCCTCGTATCGGGTGGAATGGACCCCGGCCAATTAAAAGCAGAGCTCCTGCAATGCAATATCGGCCCGCGCCTCACGGGCGATGTAGGCAGCCTGCAGCAGGGCCGCCAAACACTGCCCGGCGTCAGTCGTGGCCACGTAGGCACCGTCATCGATACCACGTATACAGCTATACAGGGTATCGACGCAAAAACGGGCCACAACAGCCCCATTTTTCGCCGCGAATGGTGGGATGTTCATGCGCTGGACACCGCTAAGCTATATGCAATCCGCATCACCGATAATGCCACCGATGTTCATTGGGGCGTAATCAATATAGACGATTTCAGGATGCAGGAATTTAACCCCCTGGCCAACAGGGAAGCCAACGATTCTTTAAATGTGCAGCGGATTGCTATAAAGGACCTCGTAACCGGTGCCGACAGGCAGATAATAGCCGATATGTATGTGCCCATCTACGGCGCGGTCGATCTTCATACGCACCTTATGAGCCACCTCGGTATGGGGCATAAGCTCATGTACGGCGTGCCCGATACCGGCTCGATTGTTCCCGCCGGCACGTATTTCTGTAACCCGGCCAATTATAGGGCTACCACCATCGACCAGTGCCTGGGTAATTGCAACGCAGCGCACGGCGGCTGGGGCCTGACTGATAATACCTGCGGCAATTACCTGCGCGCAGCCGTTCTCAATTTTGCTTTCGACGGCGAATATGAAAAACGCGTGCCGCTTGAAAACAATTTACATGGCGACCATCCCCATGCCGGCTACCCCGACTTTCTGTACTGGCCGCATTTTTCCAGCGCCAGTCACCAGCAGATGTACGTGGATTGGATAAAGCGCGCTTACCAGGGCGGGCTGCGTGTGCTGGTAACGCTTACGGTCAACAGCGAACTGCTGGGAGGCATACTCAGCGGCGACGGACCGCTGGACGACAAATCGACTGCCGACCTTCAGCTGGATGAAATAGTATCGTTCGTAGGCCGGCATACCGACTTTATGGAAATAGCCCGCACGCCCGAAGATATGCGCCGCATTATCCGCAGCAATAAGATGGCCGTGGTAATAGGAATGGAAGTAGACAATATCGGCAACTTCAATTATGCCGGCGTGCCGGTGAATGAATCCACGGTAGCAGCCGAAATACAGCGGCTGTACGAAAAAGGCGTACGCTATATTTTCCCCATCCACCTGGTGAATAACAAGTTCGGCGGTTCGGCCATTTATAGTTTGTTGTTTAACCTGAGTAACAAATATACCAATAGCCGCCCCTTGCCCTGGGGCACTCCTATCCCACCCGGGTTTATGTTTAATGTAGAGCATGCCGCCGACCCGCGTATCCATTACTCCCTAAGCCTTACCAACGGTACGCCCACGGCGGGCGCTATGAATGCCGCTATTGTAGGTATGTCTGCCTTCCTGGCCGGCGTAGGCGAAATACCTTATCTGCCTGCATTGAACCTTGATCCTTTCAGCAGCGATTTTTGCCCCGTTCCCAAGCTCGGCTGCATCCAGCAATTTAAGATAGTAGGAAGTTTATTAACCGTCGACCCGGCGTGGGATAATTACAACAATATTCCCGGCGGTCAGCAAAATCAGCTGGGCCTGACCGATATAGGAAAATTCGCCGTGCGGCAAATGATGAAGCTGGGTATGATAGTCGATATCGATCACATGAGCGATCATGCTGTGACCGATGCGCTGTACCTGGCCAATCAATATGATTATCCCGTGGCATCGGGCCACAACGATATGCGTGACGGTTTTTTTGAAAACGCAGGCCATAAGGTGAGCGAAAACCAGCGTACCAACGAACAGCTGCAAAACATCCGCAGCCTCGGCGGTGTCTTTGGTGTGGGCATTGGAGAAGCTACCGCGGGTAAATACCTTGCCAATTTCAGGATAGCCATGAACGCAGCCAAAATGAATGGCGGCGGCATCATGATGGGCTCCGATATCAACGGATTCGTTACCATGCCCAAACCCCGCCATGGCGATGGCCGCGGCGGCGAGCGCAGCCGCTATACCGGCAGCATTTATAACAACTGGAGCAAACAGGTACAATATGCCGCTGCCGGCATGCCCACCCATACGTCCACCTCCCGCTATTTAATGCGTCAATACCATTTTGGCAATAAAACATGGGATTATAATACCGAAGGCGTAGCGCATATAGGCTTGTATCCCGATTATTACCAGGACCTCAAAAACCTCGGCATGTCACAAGGGGAGCGGCAGGTATTCTTCAGCGCGGCAGACTATTTTGTGAACATGTGGGATAAGTGCCAAAAAAGCAAGGCCAATGTGCGATAGGACGCAAACCGTTACAGTAAATTTTTCTGCCATGCCTTAGCGGCTGTTACTCCGCCTTGAGGCAAACGCTCAAACAAAAATCACCTTTTTTAGAATAACGGGTTCAACCCCGGCAACAGGTTTTTTGCATACATTCAGGGTATTCCTTATCATTAACCAAACCAAAACCTATGTATCGCAAATCCTCCCTGCGTACGCGGTCCCTGCTGACCGGCGTACTGCTATTGCTAATCGGCGCACAGTCGATGGCGCAAAACGAAACGCTCGATTCCATTAACCTTCAATTGCGGCAATTATTCTCCCCTCTGTCGAGGCCCGTATCGCCCAAATGGTTTTTATACGATATGGCGGCGCATGTTACCGACAGCGTGTTTTATCAAACCAACTGCCCCGATGCCAATGAAACCGCCGTGTGGTACAAAGTGTATGAGGAAATGTACCATGCTGCGTACGATACCGCGCCCTTGCTGCATCCCACGGAGCTGTTTACACGCGCAGGTGGCTTTTACGCCGATACCATTCCCATCGGTATCCTCAATTATTCCTTTTACCGGCTAAGGGCCGATGCCATGACCACCAATAATTATTTTAATTTCGACACCGTCAATACGGTGCTTACCGACAAGGCCGGCCGTTTGTCTTCACCCTATGAGGAAGGCAGTATTTTTATAGCAGCGCCCCTGTTGGAAGCAGCCCGTGTTTCCAATCCTGTTTTTCGTATCGACCCCGCATTTATTTTTTTCGACAGCTTCAATGCCGCCAATTTCAACAGCAGCGGCCTGGAGCTGAGAATAGATTTTGGTGATGGCAACGGGTGGGTGATCATCAATCCCGCTGTGGTGACCCATCGACAGGTGAGGTATGGCCGCGGCGGCCCCCAATCCATCCGGGTGGGCATCTTTAACCGCGAAAATGCGCCTGTGTACGGGTCCCAGGCGCGGTTTGTAACGGGTACCGCTATCAATGTCCCGCCCGATGAAACAATCACCCTTCCCGGTTTAACCGCCGCACTGTACAGGCATTGCAACGACCGCGGCGGCACCACCGGCCGCACCGTGATATACCTTTCCGGGTTTGACCCCTTCGATTTTATTCCGGCAGCTAACCGCACGGCGGGTGATATCTATAACCAGGTATTGCGCGACGACCGGCTTATACAGCTCAGGAACCAGGGATATAATTTCCTGGTCGTGGACTGGACCAACAGCCGCATAGATATGCGTTTCAATGCGCTTTACTTTGTTAACCTGCTGGAACAATTGAAGTGTACGCTGGGCGACCGCGAACAATTCGTCGTTATGGGCGAAAGCATCGGCGCGGTGATAGCCAGGTACGCCCTCACGTATATGGAGTCGGAAGCGTATGACCGGCACGATACACGGGCGTTTTTTGTAGACCAAACCGATATCAACAACGTTCCATACCTGGCTACGCATCCAGATATTTTCCGGCTGCCCGCGCGCTGGTGCATGCCCGAAAGGCGGCATAATACGCGTCTCTTTCTTTCGCTGGACGGTCCCCACCAGGGCGCTAACATACCCATATCGGTACAGCTGGCCTACCGCCATGTTATGGACCTGGTGTCAAGGCATATCAGCCTCGACCTGCAGCGCTATGCCCAGGCCTTTAATTTCCTGCTCGACGGGCAGGCGGCGCAGCAGGTATTGATTTACCATCTCGATACCGAAAGCGGCGCCGGCTTTATTAAAAGCTATACCAGCCGCGATGATTACGTACGCTTTTTTGGGCAGCTGCTGGAAATGGGCAGCTACCCACGGCTTTGCAAGGTAGTGCTCATGAGCAACGGCGCCCTCGACGGCGAACGGCAGACCAACTTTTATACCAATAGCCCCAGAACACCAGGCGACCGGCTGCTTGATTTTAACGTCGAAACCTTTGCCAGGGTGCTCGGCTTTAGGATACCTATATTCGGCGCCCGCCTTTTTGCGCGCACCAATCCCGACGGGGCCGACCAGGTGATGGAAGCTTCCGCCGGCCGTTACAGCGTGCGTATCAGGTTAAGGTGGTTTGGCGTGCGGATAAATGTGGGCTATAATTCCTTGTTGCTCGTACAGGACTTTGCCGATACCCGGCCCTACTGCACCAGTGCGGGCGGATGGGTAGGTTTCCCAACGCCCATCAGCCCGGCCGTTAATGTGAGCAGCTTCAACCTGTCTGAAACCTGGATACTCAACCTGTTTCACTATACAACGGGCACCACCGGCAATGGATGCTGGGTATTTGATACCCACATAGGCCTGAACGGCTTCCTGAGCGCCAATATAAATCTCTCGCTATGTACCGATGGCATGCATTTCTGCCTCGTGCCTGTGCAAAGCGCACTCGATTATGGCAGATTGGCCAGTCAGCCGCTGGACCTGGATATACAGCGTACCGATATCAACACCAAACTATCACTGCTGCCGGCAAATGCCGATGTTATGATTGGTTATACCGGAACCGGCACCGGTATAGAAACCAACAACACGCATGTAGGTTTTCGTAACGATGCTATTCCCAACCTCAACGGCGGCACCAGTATTTACTTCAGCTGTATTGGTGTGGGCAACAACGACGTCCGACGCGGTATGCTGAACCTGGAAATAGGTGACGAGGAACTATACCTCGATAACAGCGCCCTGCAATGGGTGGCCACTTATCAAACAGAGTACGATTTGTATGTAAACTTTCACAATCCTCAATATGAATATCCCGGTACGGGGGGACTGCTGGATGGCGCCTATTCAAAGGACGCCGATTTTACGGTGGAAGGCGCCGGCTTTGCTACTTTTCTGCACGACCGGGGCGGGTCGCCTACTGGTGTCGGGTTCGTGTCCCAGAACCTTGACCCTGCCTTCTTTAATGACAACGAACAGATTCTTCTCAATTGCTGTGTCAACTTCGTTGGCGCAAGGCGCGCTGTCATCCCGGTTCCCGTGCCGGCCAGTGATAAAAAAACACCGGAAAGCTTTATCAGGCTGTCTCCCAATCCCAATAATGGCAGCGAGGCGCTGCTGAGTTATAAATTCAAAAAACCAGGCCGCATACAGGTAGATATCACCAATATGACCGGCCAGCGGGTATTGAGCCGCAAGCTTGCTATAACGGATGCCACCCACGAAACAAAAACAGCTATCGATCTCTCGCGCCTGCATCTTTCGCCCGGGCTATACCTGGTGCGACTGAACAACGGCAGCCAGACATTGACATCGCGCCTGCTCATTGCTAAATAAGTAAAGAAGTATGCCATACCTGCCAGGTATGGCATACCTCTTTACTTACTATACGGTTGTCTGCCTGCGCCGGTTTAGGGGTTATCTTCTAACAATAATGATAAGGGGTGGCCGCGGGTTTGCCTCCTCATTTGTTTTTGTACACGAAAACAGGCTGCCAATGCAAACCAATAACAGCCCGCCGATAAGAAACCTGGACATAAGAGTAGATTTAATGATTAATGAATCAGGTAAACAACCCTGGCAAAACCTGGTAGGTAGCCTCACAGAGCAGGTCAGTGCCAGGGCTGCTGCTATTCGAATATACCCGATTGTTGTATCCGCCGCAAGAGCCGGAAGCCGCTAAATAACCGGCGTGACGGTATAATAAACCCGCGTGCAGTATGAGCGGTTAACTGTGCCGGCCGTATGCCCCTACAGAACCTCTTTAACGACCATCGTTTTTGAAACGCTGTCGTGCCAGTTGCCGTTGGCCAGGAATGAAACAGCGTTGAAAGGGATCAGCCGGCCAAACGATCTGCCTAAAACGGTCGCAAAACCCGGCCGTTCACCGTCGATGGTGAGCACCTTCGTTTTTGTGATGGTCTTGCCGATGGTGCGGTAGAAATAATACTCAAATACGGTATAATAAATTGTTCGCAAAGCAAGATAAAAATAAATATACCAGGTAAAGAAAATCTCGTCTTTATCACTAAAGTCAATAAATATTACCGCCAGCGCAAAAAGAATAAGGGTCAATATGCTGCAGATAATTGAATCGATTAAGTAATTGTTGAATCGTTGTTTGTTTTCGGCTAATTCCATGCTTTATTGTTTAAAAATGATGCAATGTATAATACCAGCGGACTATTTATTTAGCTTTCTGTCGTCTTACAGATAAACGACTGTCGTTTGTACGATTTAACCCGCCTGTTGTGCTGTATGGCCGGGGTCCAGCGGGGACTCTTGCGTATGATATCGCAGATAATATTATCCACTTCGGGCAAAACACTGCGTTGCACATGGATATCGGTAGTATGGCCCTGCTCATTTATGATAAAGCCAATCCATATAGTACCCGTTACATAGCCCCGGGTAAAAGCTTCGGGCATTTTTTTATGCGCTATTGATTTTTTCATATACACCGTCCAGCCGTTTGCGCCGCCCGGAAACCCGGCATCTGTTTCATAAGGAGCCAGGCGGGACACAGGGCGGGCGCCTGTGCTATCATAGTCGAGCGCGCTGGTAATGGTATCCGCGTTCATGGTTTCCACAGCGCATAATATGCCTTCCCGTGTATAGTAGGTCCAGGAACCTGTTTTTTTACCTTTTTCATATTGTCCCCGGGAGTAGATCTTCTTCGTTTTGTAATCGGTGTAGTCAATATAATCGCCATCGGCCAGCAGGAAGCTGCTGTCCATAAAGAATTGTTCCCGTTCTACCGTGACGCTGCCTTTATTGAATTCGTATACATGCCACTTGCCGTTTTCGTAGCTGCCTTTTCTTATTTTATTGGCGCTGTCGGCCGGCACGGGTTTGCCCTGGTTAAAATAGAGCGTTCTTTGCTGTGTAAAAGCGGGATGGAATGCAGAGAAGCATAAGAGTACAAGGGCCGGTTTAATGGAATTCATATATAAGGTTTGTCTGTAATATTGGATGCACTACCGGCCGGTAAAATATAAAATAATTGAAGAAAATAAAAATCCCTTGCCGGCTACCTGGCCGCATACCCCTTTACCAGTATTTCCCGTAGTTGTTTTTTTATTTTTACATCTGTAAATGCATGGTCTACGGCTTCAAGATTACAGGCAAGAAATTGTTTCCTGGTCCAGTGAAACGTACTTTCCATCACCTCGTACTCATGTTGTAAAGACGTGTTTGAAATAGTTCTGCCATCCGTGTTTATGCTCATAGATACACCGGTACGGTAGAGCTGGTCTGCCGGGTGGTGGGCAATATCCGGGTAGATATTGGTTTGTGTATTGCTGGTAGGGCATATTTCCAGGTGGATATGCTTTTTCTTTAAGAAAGCTATCAGCAAAGTGTCTTCTATGCTGCGTACGCCATGCCCTATCCGGCTGGGATGAAAGTTTTGCACCGTTTCCCAAACACTTTGCGCGCCCTTTGCTTCACCGGCATGCGCCGTACAGGGTATCCCGTGCGCGTTGGCGTATTGAAAGGCTTTGGTGTGGTTGGTAATGGGGAAGCCTGCTTCATCGGCGGCGATGTCAAACCCCACGATATGGGTGTTTTTGAATTGCTGCGCCAGCTTTACCGTTTCCATGCTTTGCGCTGCTGTATAATGCCGTAGCGTACATAGAATGACGCCGGCACGGATACCTGTTTTTTGTATGCCTTCGGCTACGGCCGCATTCACCGCTTCCACCACTTCTGCAGGTGTAAGGCCTTTTTGCAGGTGTTGCAGGGGCGCAAACCGCATTTCGGCATACACCACATGATCTTTTTGCAGCTGGTCAAAAAGGTCCAGGGTTACCAGTCGCAGCTGCTCTTTTGTTTGCATCAGTGCAATGGCCTGTACCGCGCGGGTAATATAATCGGCCAGGTCGGTACACCTGCCGGGAGCGATAAAATTATGCTGGTATTGCTCTGGTGAAATGGAAGCGTCGATATCATGCACTACCTTATAGCTGAGGGAGCAATCCAGGTGCAGGTGCAGCTCTATTTTGGGCCATGCCGCTATGGTCTTGTCCTGGGCGGTTGAGGTGTGTGATATAAAGCCGGCCAGGAGGATTATAAGACCGGCTTTTACTATGTTGGGGTGCTTTTGCATGGGCAAAAATAGGCGCATTGTAAAAGAAAATGCGGGACATTTGTCCCAACAGTATGGTATGATAAGAAAAAGCCCCCTCTTTCTCCGGATAATGGAGAAACTGATGTTGACCAACGGCCTGAATCCTCCTATTTCGCTTCGCGATTTTGATAAGGGCAGCCGCCTTATTGTACAGGACAAGACTTGCCGCAATGTGTTCGTTATCAGGTCGGGCATTGTGAAATGTTTCATTTCGGAAGAAAACGGCAAAGAGTATACCCTTGAGTTCCTGGGTGAGGGCGAGGTGCTGGGAGAAATTGAGGCCATCCGGCGTATACCCGGCACCTGTACCGTGGAAGCCCTTACCGCGGGTGATGCCTATGCCATCGATAACAATGTGTTCATGCGCCTGCTGCACGAAGACCGTGAGCTGAATGCCGCCGTAATGGACCTGATGGCTACCCGCTTGACCAATACCGCCACCAAAGCCTCCCGCCAGCAATTGTATACCTTGTCATACAGCCTGGAGCAACTGGTGAAAGTGCTCGATGCCGGGCAAATCACCTTTACCAAACAGGATTTATCCAGCTACCTGGGCATATCGCTCCGCAGTCTGAACAGGTTATTGAGCCAATTGAAAATGAAGCTATAAAGCAGGCAATTCTTCCTGTTCATCATTCATCAGGCTCATTTCCATTTCTGCTGCTGTGGGCAGCTGGCTTTTAAGCGCTTCGGGAATAGCGTTAGACAGTTCAAATGCGCTAACACCAATAGGTTTGTTCAGGTCCCGCAGTGAGTATTCTACCTCCAGTTTATCTTTGGTACGGCAAAGCAGCATGCCTATGGAAGGATGATCTGTGGCATGTTTCAGCTGGCTGTCTACGGCCGAAAGGTAGAAATTCAGTTTGCCGGGATATTCGGGTTTAAATTTCCCTGCTTTCAGTTCTATCACCACAAAACAACGCAGGTGAAGGTGATAAAACAGCAGATCGATAAAGTAGTCGGTCTCGCTTATTTCAAGCTTGTATTGCCGGCCCACGAAGGCAAAACCTTTGCCCAGCTCCAGCATAAAATCCATGATACGCCGGGTCAGGCCCTGTTCTATATCCCGTTCCTGTGCTTCCGTATTTAATCCGAGGAAATCGAAATGGTAGGGATCTTTTATGGTTTCAATGGCCAGGTCAGATTGTGGTTTGGGAAGGGTGTGCTCAAAATTGTGATCTGCTTTTCCCAGGCGTAGGTGATAGCCGCTTTTAATATTGGCTTCCAGGGTGTCACGCGACCAGTTGTTTTTGTGGACTGCAGTTGCATAGACGAGGGCTGTTTTAATCTCCTTTACTTTCGAAATAAGAAGCCTTTGATAGGACCAGGGTAATTGTGCCACACCCTGTGGCACAAATTCGAATTGACTGGAAAAAAACAAATACCACTGCCGGATACTATATAAGTTTCTACGGGAAAACCCTGATATTTCAGGAAAAACATGCTTCAGGTCCACAGATAATTGTTCAAGAAAATTATCGCCCCACTTGAATTGCCCCTGGCGGGTTACTATCTCTTTTCCCAGGTCCCAGTAGAGTTCAATTAATATGCTATTGGTGCTCGCCGCAGCTTTTAACTGCGCCTGCTGCACTTTTTGTTTTAACTGCAGTAGCCATTGCTTGTAAGCAGGATCTAAAATGGAGGTATTCATGGTGGGTTCTTTTATGGGATGAGGTTTTGAAACAACTATTAAATTTAGCTATTTATACTAAATTAATTAGTTATTCCGGCAAAATCAAATATTTTAAACCCTTTATTTTTTATCCCATTTGACAGCGACTATTGAATCTGCAAAGGGCAATTAAACTAAATGTAACTTGCCCAAAAATAAAACCGGCCAATGATGACCCCTGCTGACAAAGGCGCAAGATTCGGAAATTATATTATAGACGTAATCGGGTTTGTAATACTCTTCATGCTGCACATTGTGGTCATTAGCAAACT
>Ga0307508_10000842_pt1 | contig 35594 bp, 22 predicted proteins | sample 9_EM_MG_FD_203089 | JGI IMG/M metagenome (GOLD analysis project Ga0307508, IMG submission 203089) | Populus trichocarpa ectomycorrhiza microbial communities from riparian zone in the Pacific Northwest, United States - 9_EM | ecosystem: Host-associated > Plants > Roots > Unclassified | place...
ATCAGATGAACCTTTTTCCGACTCAGTTCCTTTCGAATTTCTTGATTAGCGTCAATTAGCGTGGATTAGCGGTTTCTCATCTGAGCTTTTAGGCGGATTGGAAATGGGCCGAACCTTAGTGGGATATTAGTGAGGTTTAGTGGTTAAAAATTCCGGGTGCATTTTGTTCGGTTGTGGGTGGTGGCCCGGCGTGAGTCGCGGCGTGGCCACGAGGGCCAGCCCTACATTCGGACGGGTCATGCACGGATGGATACGGTCATTCGCGTGGTTCGCGGGCGGAGATTGTTTGTGTGAGCGGGCGTTCTGACGGGCCGTTGAGGGCAACGGCCCCTACCGGTTTGATCGTCAGTGAATATGAGTGAGGATCAGTGGTTGGAAATCCGGGGTGTTTGTTTCGATTGCCGTCCGCTGCTACATTGGGTGTTCGATCTTTTCCACAGTGGCCTGCGTGGTAATGCATTCTACTGGTTGGAAGTACGCGTCTCCGGGCGGGGCCACACGAACATCGGCGAACGCAAACGAACTGTTCGGCATCGACCCCTGCCGAATTTTTTTCGTGTTATTTCGTGGGCAACAAAGTGCCGGATTGTCAGGGTTTGGGAAAGCTTCGCGGGCGGTCCAGCAATCGGGCGAGAACCGCCGGGTCGCTGGTGGGGAGTTGGCAGACGAAATTTTCGCAGACGTAGGCGGTCGCGGTTTCTTGGGTGGCGGGCAACTCAACCACGAACGGCACGCGCGATTCAAAAAATGCGCGACTGCGCGAATCGATCAGGGAGATGGTTTTGCGGGGCAGAAATTTTCTGCGCACCTCGGCGATTAATTTCTTTGTGCTCTCTGCTCCGGCCTCACCTTGAATGATGATCTGCATGGAAGAACCCATCAGCCAGCCCCCCGAGGCGAGCATTTGCGGCATCGCCAGCGGGTCGCGTTTGAGTTGCGTTGTGAATGCGTCCGCGGTGCGTTGGGCGAGTATCAGCCAGTCGTCGCGATGCAACAGCCCCGCGAGACGAGCCAGGTTTTTGACCGCGATCGAATTGGGCGACGGCTCGGCGTTGTCGTAGTTTTCCTTCAATCGCAGCAGTACGCTTTTGTCGTCGGCGGTGTTCGCGAAAAAACCACCGTTAGCATCGTTGAAAAGTTCGATTTGTTTTTCCTGTAGCGTGATCGCCCACGCGAGCCAGCGGACGTCGAAATCGGTTTCGTAGAGATCGAGCAGGCCTTGGATCAGGAACGCGTAATCTTCGGCAAAACCCTGGGCGTCCTTGATCCCGCCGCGATAGCTTCGGACCAGACGTCCGGAATCTTTGTCGAAAAGATTGGCTTGAATGAACGCGGCCGCTCGCTCGGCGGCGCGGGTATATTCGACCTCATCGAAAATTTGTCCCGCCCGGGCGAAAGCGGAGATCATCAATCCATTCCATGCGGTGATTATTTTCTCATCACGCTGCGGCCGCGGGCGTTTTGCGCGCAGAGCGCCCAAGGTGTTTCGTGCGCTGTTCAACTCCCCCTGAGCCTGGGCTTCGCTGAGGCCAAACTTGCCGGCGCACTCCGCGACCGAATGAGCGAGGTACAGCACATTTTGACCGGCAAATTCCCCCTTGGCCGCGGCGGTCATGTTTCCACTGGCTTCTATTCCATAAGCATACCTGAAGATCCCGACCTCTTGTGAACCGAGGGCCTTTTCGATTTCTTCCGCGGCCCAAAGATAGAAAGCCCCTTCGCTTACTTCCGCCGCCGGCGGGCGGTCCGATTCCGAAAGCCTTCGCCCTTCGACGTTAGGCCTTCGACTTTTTCCTCCCGCGCTGTCCGCGTCTTCCGCAGAATAAAATCCACCTTGCTGGTCAGTCATGTTTTCCTGGACGTATCGCAGGATATCTCCGGCAGTTTCCTTAAACGAGGCTTCACGGGAAATTTGCCACGCGGTCAAATACGCGCTGGCGAGCTGGGCTTGGTCGTAGAGCATTTTTTCGAAATGCGGCACGCGCCAGCGTGCATCCACTGAATAACGGTGAAATCCTCCGCCGAGCTGGTCGTGGATTCCGCCGTCGGCCATTTTCCTGAGTGTGGTCAGCGCCATGCGTTTCGCGGAATCACGGCGTGCAGGATCCGTCGCCGTCGCGGCCAGATCGAAAAGAAATTCCAATCGCACGGGTAGGGGGAATTTGGGCGCACGTTCGAAACCACCGTTTTCCTTGTCGAAGGTGTCGCGCAGTGCCTTGAAAGCGCGATCGCGCAGCTCCTCGACCGGCGCCGCTTCGGTTTTCCCAGCGAGCCCAGCCGTGCGCGTCAGACTCGCCATCATTTCGCCGGCTTGCTTTTCATACGTTGCGTGGCCGCTCTCGTCGCCCCATTCGTGGGCGATTTTGCGCAGGAGGGTTTTGAAACCCGGCCGTCCGCTGGCGTCTTCGGGCGCAAAATAGGTGCCGCCAAAAAACGGTTTCAGTTCCGGCGTGAGCCACACCGACATCGGCCAACCTCCACCTCCAGTGAGGGTTTCGACGAAATTCAGGTACACACGATCGACATCCGGCCGTTCTTCGCGATCCACTTTGATACAGACGAAATTCTCATTGAGGATTTGCGCAGTCGCAGGGTCGGTGAACGACTCACGCTCCATGACGTGACACCAATGGCAGGTGGAGTAGCCGACCGATAGAAAGATCGGTTTGTTTTCGCGTCGCGCCTTTTCGAAAGCCTCGGTGCCCCATGGGTACCAATCGACGGGATTGAAAGCATGCTGTTGCAGGTAGGGCGACTTTTCATGCGCTAGGTGATTGGCCTTTGGTAATTCCGCCAGCGCTAGGATCGGATAAATTGCGGCTAGCGCGGTCAAATGGACGAAGTTGAATCGAAAAAATCGCACGTTCACGAGCAAGGGGATGCGATAGGACAAGCGGCAATCGAAATGTGGCGAAATGCGGTGGTGGTGAAGTAGCGGGTAGTGAGTAGCAGAAGACGGAAGGCCAGACACTCCGCGCCAGTGGCGGAGCCATTCGTAGGCGAGGGAAGGCATGCCGACGAGCGGCAGCGGAGAAGGAATAAGGAGAAAGGGGCAAGGAGCAGGGTAAAGGACATGTAGCCCGCGCCGGGAGGCGCGGGACCCTGCGCTCCCGCGCAGGGCTACTTTGCGGCGGAGCTGCAGGCTTCCGCGCGTCGGCGATAAAAGACGTGCGTTCGCAATTCGTGTCCGATGGCAATTGCCGGGTGTTCAAAATCGTCGGAGGGCTGGTGAATAAATCCGAGTCGTTCCATCAGCCGTCGTGAGCGTTCATTGGCGACTGCCGTGAAGGACACGATTTCCGACAATCCCAGTTTGTTGAAACCATAGGCCACCGCTTCGCAAGCCGCGCGGTAGGCAATTCCACGGCCCCAGTAAGCGCGGGACAACCGCCAGCCAATTTCGACGCACGGCATAAACGGCGCGTCGAAACTGGGAACGGCGAGACCGGTGAAACCTGCGAATTCGCCGTCGACATCGACCACCCAAAGTCCCCAACCGCGTTTTTCAATCAGCGCGCGCTGTCGCTCCAGCGATTCTGCGCTTTCCTTGAGACTCCGGAGCCCCGGAAAATAACGCATCACTTCGGGATCGCGATTCATTGCCGCGTACGGATCGAGATCGGAATCCGTCCATTGTCTGAGGGTAATTTGCTCCATCGATGAGGCAGAGTAAGTGATGAGAGCAGTTGTCCTGTGCAATTTCTCTTTTCAGTGGGGTGCTACCATCTGCCGCGCAAACAGGTTGGGGACAATCGCCCCAGCGTAGGCGGGTGGACGATCCCCGGGATGCGGGCACGCAGCAACGGTGCTGGGCGCGCCGTAACGACATCCGCGGCGGTCCCGGCGGTCCCGCCCTACCACGTTGATGTCGACGTAAAATATGAGGAGGCATGCCACGAGGGCCAACCCTGCAACCTTTAGTAAATTCGTGGCCGACCGTAGGGTTACATTTGGCCGAACTAATGCGCCATCGACATGTCGAACAGGGTCCTTTTGATCGATGGACCTTCCCGCTTTCCGATTACCTGGAAATAAATGACCGCTCAACCCCCAGCGCTGCGCATCCTGCCTTATCATCAGGCACTGGCGGATTACCTTGAGCAGGAGGAACCGGAGACTTGGCATTGGTTTGGATCCAGTGATGCACAGTCGACCTACGCCGAGTCGTTGCGCGTGGAACTCCTCAAACACACGTATCGGCTGGATGAAGCCGCATATCCGGAGCTGTTCGCGGCACTCGCGGAAGCAAAAACAAAATTGGGATTGCAAGTGCCGGTGACGCTTTATCAGTCGCAGTCGAATCGTGAGCTGAACGCGGCGCTCTACTTCGTTCCCGGTGAGGCTCACGTGGTTTTCGAAGGGAATGTGCTGCAGCTGCTGTCGCCCGCGGAATTGCGTGCGGTGCTCGGCCATGAGCTGGCGCATTTTGTTTTGTGGAGCAGTGCGGATCGGAGAGTGCTCCTCACGGATCGCATTGCGCAGGCGATGGCCAATGATCCGCGGGCCGAGGCGAGCCATGTGGAAAGTGCGCGGTTGATGCGGCTCTACACCGAGATTTATGCGGACCGCGGTTCGTTGCTCGTCACCGGTGATACGACGGCGGTCATTTCCGGTTTGGTGAAAATGCAGACCGGTCTCACCCAGGTGGATGCGGCAAGTTACGTTAAGCAGGCCGACGAAATTCTGGCGCGGGCGAAAATTAAAACCGATCAACTGAGTCACCCCGAGGCTTTCATTCGCACGCGCTCAATCATGCTGTGGTCGGAAGGCGGAGCCGGCGTCGACGAAGAGGTGACGCGTATGATCGAGGGGCAGCCCTCGCTGGACCGGCTCGATTTGACCGGCCAGCAACGGCTCACAGCCCAAACGCGACGATGGCTGCAACTTTATCTCCGGCCGGAGTGGTTTCACACCGATGCAGTACTCGGACAAGTGCGGCACTTCTTTCCCGACTTCAATATTGCGCCTCCCGGCCACACGGACGCTTTATTGGCGAAGGAACTGGACGCGGTTGACCTTAGTGTTCGCGATTATTTCTGCTATGTGCTCCTGGATTTTGTCGGGGTGGACCCTGACCTTGAGCAGGAACCGCTGCGAGCCGCGTTCGTTTTGGCAAACCAGTTTGGCTGGGATGACCGGCTCGAATCCCTGGTCGTGAAAGAACTGAAAATCAAAAAGCGTGAGGTGCAGCAATTGCACGCGGAAGCACTGGCGGCCAACGAGTCGGTCGCAGTGACGAAACCGGATGATGAGGAACTAAAGGACGGAACCAATGAGTGAGGTCGCAGCACCATTTCTGATTTTTCTGCGCCGCGGTATCGAGGCCGGCGGATTCAGCACCGACGACGCGCTCGCGGCGCTGCTCCCGCTGTTTGAGCAGGTGGCTGGCGCCCACCAGAGCGGACACGTGGCGCCGCTCGATGGAGTCAACAATCTTGCGGTCGACGACGGGCAGCTTAAAATCAATTCCGACGAAAAACGCGCACCGCGGAAGAATCCGGTGAAGATTGAAGGGCTGCAAAAACCAGCGGCATCGGCACTCGATGTTGTTGGCGAATCCCGACGAACGGCCGATGTGGATGCCGGTTCGCTGGAGCATCGTGATTTGTGGGTGGCGGATGCGGGCGCGGAAATCACGCGGCCGGTTTATATTCCCGGCTACGTGGCGTGGGAACATCGCGCCGGACATCACGATCAGCTGACAGACGTATTCTCCCTCGGGCTGATCCTGGCGAGTTGTGCGTGCGGACTGGATCTGACCGATCCGGAAGACGTGGCATTGTTCGCCTCGAATCGTGGCAATCTTTTCGCGATCAACGCCCAATTGCATCCCGTCGTCGCCAGCATGATTCTCCAGATGACGGAGCTAAATCGTCATCGCCGGGTGCAGACGGTGGAGGTCGCGATCGATCGCCTGCGGCGTTACCGGGACCAAGCGGCTGATTACGCCGTGGATTTTTCGCGACTCAAAGGTTACCGGGAGAGTCCGCCGACCGAACGTGGGAAAATTATCCTGACGCATCTGCGCAACCGGCTCTTTGAAATCTCGCGCCGCAACCGGCTGATACATTTCAAGCCGACCCTGCAAACGTTGAACCTGACGCTCGCGTCGGTGCCGTTGATGCTGGATCACCGCAACATCAAGCCCGAGCAGCTTTTCCTTTGGCACAGCGGCGTTGCGAATGCCCTGGCTGAAGGCAGTTCGATCATCTTGGGCAAGTACGTGCGGTTTGAAGATGCGCCTTACGCTTCGGGCGTGCTCGATCAAATTATCGCGACCGAGCGGCGTGATCGGCAGGAGTTCGGTTTTGCCCAGCTGCGTCTGGTGATTTGTTTTCTGCGCTGGCACAACCTGAAGGAAACGCCGCAGGAACGGATTCATTCCCCGCTGCTTTTGCTGCCGGTCGAGCTGACGCGAAAAAAAGGCGTGCGCGATGCCTACGTTCTGAAATCGTTATCGTCGGAAGCGGAGGTGAATCCCGCGTTGCGTCATCATTTGCGGCAGCTTTATGGGCTCAATTTGCCCGAAACCGTGGATCTCGCGGAGACCACGCTCGATGCTTTTCACTCGTTGCTCGCGGAGCAGATCCGCGCAAGTGAGCCCGGAGTGGTACTCAACAAGCTCGAGCGTCCGCAGATTGAGTTAATTCACGAACGCGCCAAGCAGCGGTTGGATCAATTTCGCCGGCGGCAGCGGCTTTCCCACCGCGGGGCGCGTCGATTTGAATCGTTTGATTATTCCTATGATCGCGAACGCTACCGTCCGCTGGGCCTGCAGTTGTTTACTTCGCGGGTAAAACCAGCCCGCGCGCCCTTTGCCGAGGTGACGGGAAAACCTCCTGCTCCGCGACAGCCGCATATCGTCGATCCGGATGTTCCACCAGTACGCCAACCGGAAAATGCGCCTATTGCCAGCGGCGATGCAGTGGGTGAGGGGAGGTCACGCATTTCGGAAAAGGAAACGAATCTTTACGCGGTGAAAGAGCCGCAGGGTTCGGGCAACCCGTATCAATGGGATTTCGATCTCTGCAGTCAGACGCTGGGCAATTTCAATTACCGGAAAATGTCCCTCGTGCAGGACTACGCATCGTTGCTCGAGGAAGAGTTGCCGGGGCCGGCGTTCGATGCGATTTTCTCGCTGCAACCACGCGCTGCGGGTCCGGCGCCCGCTGCGCTGCCTTTGCGCGATCAGTACCCCGTGGTGGAATGTGACCCGACCCAAATGCTCGCGGTGGCGCGGGCACGGAAAACCGAGAGCTATATCATCCAGGGACCACCGGGAACGGGGAAGTCACAGACGATCACCAATCTCATTGCGGATTTTGTGGCGCGGGGGAAACGCGTGTTATTTGTCTGCGAGAAACGCGCCGCGATCGACGTGGTGTTTCATCGATTGGGCCGACAGGGGCTCGACGAACTTTGTTGTCTGATTCACGATTCGCAGACCGACAAGCGGGAGTTCATTCGCAATCTGAAACAGACTTATGAGGCGTTTCTCAACCAGCCAGTGGACGAGACGATCGAAACGAAGCGGGCGGAGCTGGTGCGGCAGATGGAAATCGAGCTGGCCGCGCTGCAACGGTGGAGCGTGGCGCTCGAAGCCCGCGTCGCCGGATGCAGTCTGACGGTGCGGGACTTGTTGGTGCGGTTGGTGGAGCTGCACGATCAAGTCGTGGAACTTGACCCGCTCGCGTTTGAACAAGTGCCGCCTTATCCCGTTTGGCTGCCTCACGCGGAGATCGTCCGTTCGCTTTCGGCGGGGTTGAAACGCATCGGCGGGCGCGCTTCGCTGGCGCAACATTCGTTCCGGCATTTGACGGAAAAAGCCCTCACGGGTTCGCAGCCGCTGGCGGCAATTACCTCGGCGGTGGATGAGAGTATGCAATTGCTGACGAAGATCGGCAGCGCGTTGGAAGCGCTCGGCGACACCGTGGCGGTGCGAACGCTGAACGATATTGAGGCGGTAATTGCTTATGCGGACGAGATCCTTCCCGCGGCCGTGGCCGACGCGCTCGACCTGCTCAATCCGCGCGGAAGTCGCACGCGCAAGGTCGCGAAAGCGGTGCGCGAAAAACGGGCGACGGAACAAGAGCTGGCGAAGGCGCGGAAGAACACAGCGGCGTGGAAAAATAAGCTGAGCCCATCCGACACGACGGCGGCCTTGGCGCAGGCGAAGAAATTTGAAACCTCATCTTTGCGGTGGCTGAAGCCGGCTTTCTGGCGGCTGCGCGGAGTGATGAACAGTCACTACGATTTTTCCAGCCATCAGATTCGTCCGCTTTGGTCGCTGGTCTTGCTGAATCTCGACGAAGAGCATGCGGCAAAGGCGGCCAGTGATGCGGCGAATGAATCGATGATCGCTGCTTTCGGGGAAATGGATGCAGAGGAGGGCGTGAGGTTGATCGAGGATTTTCCCTCGCGCGTTGAGGCGTTGCCCGCTGCGGCCCGGACCTTGCACGCGTACCTGGTGGAAAATTCCGAAGCCACCTATGTGGTCGAAAATCTCGCCGCCTTGAGGCCGGTGATGAAGCGACTGGGTGAGTGTCTCGCCGTTGCAATTGCCGATTACTCCCAGTTTGAGCGGACGGAATTGGTCGCGGAATTAAAACAATTACGCGCCGACTTGGTGTGGCTTCCCGATGTGCTGCCGATTCTGGCCGACGTCCTTCATCTTCCTGTCGAATTGCAGCAGGCATTGCGACGGTTGCCATTGTCGGATCAGCAATTGGAGACGGCGATGGCGCGGAAGAGCCTGGTGGAAGCGTGTCAGTCGGACCGTGCCTTTGAGGCGACCGATGGCCGGGTGATCGCGCAACGGGTGGGTCGACTACAGAAGTCGCACCGTGAGTGGCTGGGGCTCAACGCACGTTGGATTCACCAGCAAGTACGGCGCGAATTTCTGCGCAAAGTTCAATTGTCGACCACGCCGGCGGCCCAGCTTACGGAGGACCAGAAGGAATTGAAACGACTCTACGCGACCGGACGCCGCGAACTGGAGCACGAATTTTCCAAGACCATGCGGCACCGGTCGATTCGGGATCTGGCTGACGATGAAACGGGGATTGTGTTGCGCGATTTGAAACCCGTGTGGTTGATGAGCCCGCTGAGCGTTTCGGATACACTGCCGCTGGCGGCCGACGCGTTCGACGTGGTGATCTTTGATGAGGCGAGTCAGATCCTCGTGGAGGAAGCGGTGCCTGCGGTTTATCGGGCCCAACAAGTGATTGTCGTGGGCGATGAAATGCAGCTGCCGCCGACAAATTTCTTCTCTGCCACGCGATCTGACGAAGAGCCATTGATCGAAAGCGAGGAAGCGAGTGCGGCGATTCAAGATCTGGACGCGGATAGTTTCCTGACGCAATCGGCGCGCAATCTGCCTTCGACCATGCTTGGTTGGCATTACCGCAGCCGCTACGAATCGCTGATCAGTTTCTCCAACCACGCGTTTTACGAGGCCAGATTGCTGACGATTCCGGACCGGCAATTGCCGCCTGCGTCATTGTCAGAGTTGGTGATAAAGACTCCCGCCGATGCAGTGGCGAACGTCGACGCACTGCTTGGCCGGCCCCTGAGTTTTCATTTTCATCCCGAGGCCGTATATGAGCGTCGTAGTAACACGGCGGAGGCGGAAACGATCGCGCAAATGGTGCGCGAACTTCTGGTGCGCCAAACGGGTTTGAGCCTCGGAGTGGTGGCGTTTTCCGAAGCGCAGCAAGGGGAAATTGAAAGCGCCCTGACGCGTCTCGGTGCGGATGATGCAACTTTTCGAAACCGGTTGGAAGCGGAGTATGAACGGGAAGAGCACGGACAGTTTTGCGGTCTCTTCGTGAAGAATCTCGAAAATGTCCAGGGCGACGAGCGCGACGTCATTCTGCTGAGCGTGTGTTATGGCTACGACCGGAACCGGAGAATGTTGATGAATTTTGGGCCGATCAACCAACGTGGCGGAGAAAAGCGGCTTAATGTGATTTTTTCGCGTGCGCGGCAGCACATGGCGGTGATCAGCTCGATCCGGCATTTCGACATCACAAACGATTACAACGACGGCGCGAACTGCCTGAGAAACTTTCTCGAATATTCGGCGGCGTGTTCAATTGGGGACGGCCCGACTTCGCAGCGAATACTCCAATCGACAAATCCGGTTGGGCCGGCGCGGGCGGGCGCGTTGTCCGCAGACCCGGTGGCCACGCAACTCGCGGTGGCGTTGCGCGAGCGGGGATTTTTCGTCGAGACTAACGTCGGTCAATCGACTTTCCGTCTGCCGCTGGCCGTTCGGAAAATCGCGGACACCGCCCACACCCTTGGCGTGTTGATCGACGATCAATCGCACTATGCCCAGCATGACTTGCTTGAGCGCTATTTGCTTCGCCTGGGAGTGCTCCAGGCATTCGGCTGGCGGGTAATTCAGGTGTTTACGAAGGATTGGCACTACGATCGGGTCGCGGTGCTGCGGCAAATTGAAGAAGCGTTGAACGGAATTTTGCCGGCTCCCTTAGATGAATCGAATGCCAGCGCAGCGCCGACATTGGCGCGGGTGGAGGAGGTGGCGGCGAAATACGACGCGACAGCCGCAAAGGCGATTGTCAGTCAGGAAATATCCAAGCCCGTTCCGACCGTGGCCAAGGCTCCGATTGCGCCGAGTATTCCGTCGCAACCGCGTTATTTTATCTGCGTGGAGGACGGAGCGAGCAAGTTTTGGGAAGTGGTCGTGAACGGAACCGAACTTACCGTGCGGTTTGGTCGACTTGGAACGAAAGGCCAGACGCAGACGAAAGTGTTCACGAGCGCAGATGCCGCGGCACATGAAAAAGAAAAGTTGATCAGGTCGAAGATGGGCAAGGGGTATGAGGAGAGGGGAAGGGGCGGGGTAGCGTGACAACGATAAATCGGCGGCGGCGATGCGTTTGATTCCGGAAGGTAGGGCGGGACCGCTGGGCCCGCCGCGAGTGTGTCGGCAAACTCCTGGCGGCGGGCCCAGCGGTCCCGCCCTACCATGGGCCAACCTTCGGAAATTTCGCGATATCCTCGTCCCTATTCGCGTTAATTCGCGTGATTCGCGGGCGAAATTCCTGGATCCCAGTTCGCGCTGAACCGATAAGTACCGGAAACCAGTTCGTAGGTGGGCAACGCGGCATCTGACTTCGCGCGCGTCACTCCCGTACTTTCAGCGATGGGTTTGCCCTGCTCGGAAATTTTCGCGCCGACGGGAACGGGAAATCGCGCCGTAGCGGTCGTGTTGGGTGGTACGGTCACTTCCCATTCGAAGGAATTTTCCGTTCGTTTCCAGCTGCTGATAATTTCTCCATGGGGCGAACGGTGACTCCCGCGGGCGGAGGTGAGAACGCTGCCGGGCTGAGGCTGCAGCAGGAAGTGGCTGTAACCGGGGTGGAGTGGATCGAGTTCGATTCCGGCCACGACTTGATAGAGCCAGTCGCCAACTGCTCCATAGGCGTAGTGATTAAAAGAATTCATGCCCTTGTCCTGAAACCCTTTTTCCTTGGTCCAGCCATCCCAGCGTTCCCAAATCGTGGTGGCGCCTTGAGTCACGGCATAGAGCCACGACGGCCACTGCTGTTGCATCAACAACGCGTATGCGACATCGAGCTGGCCTTCGCGCGCGAGAACGTGGAGCAAATACGGAGTTCCAACGAATCCCGTGCTGAGTTTATTTCCGCGCCGTTTGATATCGCGTACGAGTTCCGCGGTTAGTTTTGGCCGGAGCTCCGTTGGCACGAGGTTGAAGTGCAACGCGAGCACGTAGCTCGTCTGCGTGTTGCCCGTTACCAATCCGTCGGTGGTGACGAAGCGCTGCTGAAATGCCTTCGTCACCCGTTCGGCGAGGGCAGCGTATTTTGCCGCCTCTTGCGTTTCATTCAACGCGCGCGCCATGTCGGCGAGCAACCTCGCATCGTGGACGTAAAAGGCCGTCGCGATTAAATCCTTGGGCGTGCCACCCTCCGTCTGGCCGCTGCCGTCCAAGGCGAGCCAATCGCCGAATCCACTCCATTTGCCGAGCGAGGGATGCAGCCGGATATCGTCCACCGACTGCGTGCCGAGGAAATCCACGTAGCGACGAAGTTCGGTGAAGTGCTGCTTCAACAACGCAACGTCGCCGTAGCATTGATAAACGGTCCACGGACAAATCACCGCGGCGTCTGCCCACGCGGGTCCGCCGTCGCCAGGCACAAGATCCACACCGGGAATGACCGCGGGCACTCCGCCGCTCGGCAGCTGCGCGTCGGCGATATCGCGTTGCCACTTCGTGAAAAACGTCGCCACGTTGCGGTTCCACGCGCCGGTGCGGATGAAGGCCTGGGCATCGCCGGTCCAGCCGAGGCGTTCGTCGCGTTGAGGGCAATCCGTGGGCACCTCGAAATAATTGCCGCGCTGTCCCCACTGAATGTTGTGCTGGAGTTGATTGATCAACGGCTCGCTGCACGAAAAATCGCCGGCCTCTGGCAGCGCGCTGTGCAATACATGGGCCACGAGCGCGTCTGCGCCGAGCAGAATGCCAGACGGCAGGCCGCTGATCTGCGCGTAGCGAAAACCATGAAACGTGAAGCGGGGCGTCCAACTTTCACCGGCAGGATCGCCTTTGCAGGTGTAGAAATCGGTGGCCCGGGCGGTCCGGAGATTTTCGAGGTAGAGGTTTCCATTCGCGTCGAGCATTTCGGCGTAGCGAATTTGAATCGTTGTGCCCGCCGGTGCGTTGAGGTGAAGCGTGACATTGCCGACGAGATTCTGCCCGAAATCATAGATGAATCCCGTGCTGCCCCAGCCGGACGTTTTCCTCGGAGCGCTGATCGCGGCCAGAGTTTCGTGTGCTTGCACCGCGCCGGTGAGCGATGGGGAAATTTCGATGCCGGGATCGGGGAAGACTTTTGCGGATTCCCAGTCGCCTGCGGCCGGCTTGGCGGTGAGCCAGCCGGTCAATTCCTGTCGTGCGTCGTAACTTTCGCCCATCAGCAGGTCATTTTCCAGAATCGGTCCGGCCGCGACCTGCCACGAGTCGTCAGTGACGATGATGTCGCGCTTGCCGTCGGCGTAGGTGACTTCGAGTTGCGCGAGCAGCTTGGGCCGGTCGCCATAAACTTCGCGTCCCATTTGTGCGATGTGTCCGCAGTACCAGCCATCGCCCAGGATTGCGCCAATCACGTTTTCGCCGGCGGTGAGTTGAGCCGTGACGTCGTAAACCCGGTATTGGACGCGCTTTTTCATGTCAGTCCAACCCGGCGTGAAACAATCGTTTCCAATGCGAGTGCCGTTGAGATAGGCTTCGCAAAGTCCAAGCGCGGTCACGTAGAGGCGGGCGCTGACTGGTTTGTTCGCGAGAGTGAATCCCCGGCGCACGAACGGCGCGGGCGATCCCGTTTGTCCGGCGCCGTGCCACGAAGCGCCGATCCATTGAGCGGTCCAGTCGTTCCGGCTGAGCAACCCCGTTTCCCAAAACGTATTTCCAACGGGTGAGGTGGTAGGTTCACCACGTTCGTCCCAGGAAGTGACCTGCCAGTACGCGCGGGTGCGGGAAGGAAGGGCTTTTCCGGCGTAGGGAATTTGTGTGGTGGTATCGCTGGCAATGCGACCACTGTCCCAAAAATCGGCTGGACCGCCCGGTTGTGAGGAGACTTTGATCTGGTAGGCCGACTGCGCGAGGCCGCGGCGATTCTCCACCGGCGACAGCTGCCACGAAAGACGCGGATTGGCGTCGTGGACACCGAGGGGATTGACGAGATAATTGCAGACCAGGATCACGGGAACTACGAGTGTTGCCATGGGGAAGGTGGAAAGAGTTTAGTCTTCACGTCATGATGCACGAGTGCAAAGAATGATGGCCGGCAAATTGCTTCCGTCACGAACCTCGCGAACCGGGGTCTATTATTTGCAGGGTCTTATTGTGAAACAAATCCACGGAAAAATACCGCAAGACCGGATACCATTTAACAGTTGTCTTATCTTTTGTCTGGCATTCCGTGCGATTCAAACAGGACTAATTCACTGCATGGCGCGCTTCTTCGGCATCCGACAAAATCTTTTCATGGGATTTGCGGGGCGCAAAGCGTGGCAGGTGGCCGTGTGGGGTTGTGTCTGGGCCATTACGGTGGTCGTTCGGGCGCAGGATGACGCGGGACCGCGCCGGCCTGATTATATATTCAGCGATTCCGAGGCTTTTTTTGTCGATGAGCTCGAACGCCGGGCCCTGGTCTATTTTGAAGAGCAGACCGATCCGGTGTCGGGCCTGACCCGGGATCGTGCTCCGACTACAGGTGGTCCGAGTCATGCGCCGGCGAGTATCGCCGCGACGGGATTTGCGCTGACCGTATGGTGTATTGCGGACAATCGCCACTGGATGCCTTCCGGCGAGGCCCAGCGCCGCGTGATCAAAACGCTTCGCTTTATTTTGAACCGGGTGCCGCACGAGCGGGGCTGGATCTACCATTTTCTCGACGCACACACTGGCGCGCGAATGTGGGAATGCGAAGCGTCCACGATCGACACAGCGCTGTTGTTGCAAGGTGCGATCGCCGCGCGGGAATACTTGAAGGACCCGGAAGTGACCAGGCTCGTCAACTTACTGTATGGGCGGATCGACTGGACTTGGGCGCTGAATGGCGGCGATACGCTGACGCATGGCTGGCGGCCCGAAAGCAATTTTGTGCCTCATCGTTGGGATAGTTTCGCCGAGATGCTCGGCATGTACTTGTTGGGAATCGGCGCTCCCGGACCGAGTCCGTTGCCTCCGGCGACATGGCGCGCGTGGAAACGTGGGCCGGTGGTGACATATGCGGGCCGGAGTTTTATCCAGTGCCCGCCACTTTTCACTCATCAATATACGCAGGCGTGGTTCGATTTCCGCGGATTGTCGGATAACGGAGTCAATTATTGGCAGAATTCCGTCGATGCCACGCTGGCCCAAAAAGAGTGGTGTGCGGACAAAACCAAAAATTACCCGGTGTGGGCGAGGGAAGTGTGGGGCGTAACGGCCAGCGATGGACCGCGCGGGTACAGCGCGCACGGCACGCCCTTTGGTCCGGCTGACGAATTCGATGGCACGCTTGCACCATGTGCGGCGGGAGGGTCACTGCCCTTTGCGCCGCGCGAGTGTCTTCGCGCATTGCTGAAAATCTGGGTCGGCGGAAAACAAGTTTGGGGCCGCTACGGTTTCGCCGACGCGTTTAATCCCAAGGTGGGTTGGGTCTCCACCGACGTGGTCGGAATCGATGTTGGGATCACTTTTCTGATGACGGAGAACCTGCGGAGCGGGTTCGTCTGGCAATATTTCATGGAAGCCCCCGAGGTAAAACGGGGGATAAGTCTGGCCGGATTTGCGCCTGCACGCCCCCCCGAACCGGCGAACGAACCTGCTTCGGTAGTCGTCGCGGCGCCCGGGGCAGAATCGGGCAAGTAGTTGGTCAGGAAGCGAGGGAGCGGATGGCGGGCTAAATCGCCGGCCAAACGTGCTAAAACTTTAGCGTTTTTTTTAATAATTTTGTCGCCGCCGCGTGGAGGATTCGCCTCAATCCGCCGCATCATGCGTAAGCCGCGCACAACCATTCTCTTGCTGGCAATGTTCGTTATCGCAGTTGGATGTTCACTCCAGCTGCAGGATACGAACACTCCGAGCCGAAGCACCATTTCGGCGTTGGATTCGGCAGCTGGCCGTGTGGTGAAAGAGGTTTTGCGGAGCGCCAACTGTGAATCGAAAAATCGGGCGACGGGGGTGGAAACCGCGCAGTTTTTGACGGCGATTTTGCCGAAGACGGCGACGACCCTTCCACTTTCAGCAGACGCTAATGCGTTGGTGACTGAGATGTGCGACCTGCATTTGTTGGCGCGCGATGAGGATCTTTCGCTCAGCAGCAAGGAGTGGTCAGCGTTCGCTGCGGTGGTCTTGCGGATTCAAGCGATCCGTCAGACGTATGAGGCGCAGATTGCGACTTCGCAGGTGATTGCCCCTGGACGTTACCGGTTGGAGGTCCCGGCGTATGCAGGTGTCGGCGACGTGCTGCGCGAAAAATTTTATGCCGATTTGCGAGCGGAGTTGGGTGAAACGCAAACGGTCGAGGTACTGGGTAAACTGGGCGAGCGACTTGAAGGACACTTCGCTGGCTTTGGCGTCAGTGTGCAGACTCTCGACGTTACCGCTAATCGCGGCGGGGCGCTGGACGACATGGAGGTGACGCGAACCGTGACCTATTGGAATAGCGTGGAAGGCAGTGATCGTCCCACAACGCGCCGCGAAGTTCATTTTCCCGCCATCGAAGATCCGACGGGTGATCGTTGGAGTGCGCTGCTGGCGATGGTGAAGGCCTGGCGGCCGTCGATCAGGGCACCCAAGGTGCGCGACAGGTGACAGCGCGGCGCGAACGAAGCCGTTACCCGGCCTGGCGGATGAATCTTTTTTTGTCGGTGACTTTTGAGGCGGCGAAGAGAGACGGGCTGGCAACGGAAAGCGCCGGTAGTTGTGCGGACGTAGGCCTCGTGTGGATACGTTCGCGACACTCGGTTGTGGGTGGCCGTCGATTTCCATATCGACGATTTTCTGCGAAAACGGATTAGGATTGGTGGTGCATTGGAATCCCCAATTCGTTCGCCATGGGTTCGATACCCCGACGCTTGTCGTAGAAGCAGTCGAACGGCTTTGATTTGACGCAGGAGCGGCTTCGTGCGCGTTGCCACGTTCACTTCGCGGCATTCCTCCTTCGCTAAAGCCAGGGAGGACACGAACGCCGCTCTCGCTCTAAGAAGTGAGCACATTTTCGCGGACGATGCGTCCGTAGAGTAAACGGCAAGGGAACGGGAAGCCAAAAAAAATCTATCTGTTAGAATTGGAGACGGGAAAAAGGGGAGGGTTGATAATTTTAGTGGCCTGGCGGTTAAAAACATCATGGCTGCTGCTGTTTGTTTCCCTCAGGAAGAAGATTCCCCCAATTAGGGGATAGCAGGTCCGACGCCTGTCAGCTAGCATGCGGTCGTTATCCCCCGTCCGTTGGCAGTTTGGTCTCCATCCCCGGAGACTCCACTGACTGCTTATGGCCTTTTGCTTCCCCGCACAAATACACAACCCCACTTCGCCGACACGAGGATCGCTCATCCGCGTCCATTCGAATTCCCGTGTAAGCCTCGCCGTCCAGTCTGTCGTTTCAAAATTTGTCCCACCAGCGCTAACACACCATACATCTATGAAAACCAAGCGAATGAAATCCCGCGGTACCCACCGCCGGAGTTTGCCGGAGGTCCTCTTTCTCGCCGCACTCGTGGCGTGGACCTCGCCGTCACTACTAGCTCAAACCGCAGCCCCCGCCACCGACGAGACCAAAAAAGACAAAGACAAGGAAGAGACGATTGTCCTCTCGCCATTTGAAGTCAGTGGAGCAAAGGACAACGGCTATGCCGCGTCCTCGTCTCTTGCAGGATCGCGTCTCAATACGTCGCTGAAAGACGTCGCTTCGGCCATTTCCGTCGTGACGCCCGAATTCATGAAGGACACCGGAACCACGGACCTTCAGCATATTCTCGTCTATACAACGAACACCGAAGTCGCGGGTATCGGCGGCAACTACTACGGTGGTAACGCCGACGACGGCAACCTCCGCACCCGTATGCTTGTCAATCCCCAGAGCGGGACCCGCGTGCGTGGCCTTGATACCGCCGACCTGACGCGCAGCTTCTTCCCCACGAGCATTCCGATGGATGGGTATAACACATCACGAGTGGATATTCAGCGCGGCCCCAACTCCATTCTCTTTGGTTTGGGCAGTCCTGCGGGCATCATCAATAATACCCTCAAGGATCCGAATATGCAGGACCTCAAGTTCGAGGCGCAGTTCCGTGTCGGTAGTTACGGCTCGATGCGCGAGGTGCTGGATGTGGACGTGCCGTTGATCAAGGACACGCTCGGGCTTCGCGTCATCGGTCTGAACGACAAAGCGAAGTACCGCCAGGACTTCACTTTTAACCACGACAAGCGCGCCTATGCCGCTCTCCGCTGGAAGCCCGTCCTCGCCGCCAGGGTGTTCACGCAGATTGATGTGAAGGTTGAGTCGGGTAAGATCGACGCTAACCGGCCTGTTTCCGTCACCGCCTCCGACTTCATCTCGAATTGGTTTAATCCTCTGAACAAATACCTGGCGTACAATCCGCTTTCGGACAACGGGACTCCGATTGGTCCAGACGGGGTTCGCCACCCTGAGCTGAGTCATTACTTCGCGGGCGCTCCGGCGCGCGACTGGTGGAACGATTCTCCAGCCACGATTTTCCAGAACCCCACCACCGGCGCCATTGGCAACGGTAACATGGATGCGTATCGCCAGCGCGATGGTAATCCTTGGGGCGGCCTCAGCGGCGTGACCAATCCCAACTACGACGAAGGCGGCTCCGGCGCTTGGAACAAAAACACCGCGGCTTACTATGCCAACAACGCGATCGCCACGGGGATTATCAATCAGTATCAGACCGCGACCGGCAAAACTTTCAATGGTTTCGGTGGCAGTCTCTGGCCCACGCAGTCAGTTCTGAGCGGGCCTCTCGCCTTCATCGACCGGACCCTGCAGGGACCAAACAAGAAAGAGTGGAATAACTTCGACTCGATCAACCTCGATGTCACGCAGACCTACCTTGATGGCCGGCTCGGCTTCAATGGAGCCTATGACAAGCAGAGTTATCGCTCTGGTTACGCCAACGCTATTTCCACCGCACGCGTGACCGTCGACGTCAACACCACCCTCCGCGATGGGTCCGCCAATCCCGATGTCGGTCGTCCCGTTATCATCGGCCCGAGCTCCGGTAACATGACTAACAACAATCGTGAGGGCTATCGAGGCACCGGTTACTACAAGTTCAATCTCCGCGACTACGTTGGGAAAGACACCGTCCTCACCAAGATTATTGGCGAGCAGACGTTCACGGGGGTGTTATCCAGCCAGCGCAATGCGACTTTCAGCCGCAACTTCAATCTCTATGCTTGGGATGCGGCGACCTACGGAGGCCTGTTTAATAATTCGCCTAGCTATAAGTCCTGGTGGGGCAGCCACTACATCGGTAGCAGCCTGATGAGTGTGCCTAATTTTGCTGCCGTTCCCTCGTCGGCCATTCAGGGAGTAACGGCCGTCCAGACCCCAGCCGCCTCCAGCAACACCCTGGTCTTCGACGCCCGCGACAATACCTGGCACAAAGCCACCGTCTCCACCGTCAGCTGGCTGACCGATATTGACAAACTCTACACGGGCGCCAGTCAGGGTTTCGACGACACGATGTCGAAGTCGTTCGTGTGGCAGGGTCGACTGTTTAACGACGCGCTCATTCCGCTGTTCGGTTGGCGCGAAGACCACTTTACGCGCTGGGATAAGCCGGGTACCGCGCCACAAGATAAAAAAACAAGCCAGACCCTGCCTTACGACCCGACTTGGAATTACGTGGGCACTACCCCCATCAATGTTACTGAGCAGCGCCGCAGTTGGGGTTTGGTGCTTCACACCAGCCAGATCCTCGATCTGTTCCACTATCAACTCCCCAAGGGTACCGAACTCAGCTTTACCTACAATGATTCCAACAGCTTCCGTCCCTCGGACGTCGGCGCGGATGTCATGGGCAACAAGCTGCCTGCTCCTTCGGGTACGACCAGAGAGAAAGGTTTCCTCATCAGCACGCTCAACAACAAAGTCTCCCTGCGGGTGACTTGGTACAAAACGATCCAGAAGAACACTAGCGTCAATGATCCTACCGGCATGATCTTCTGGGCCAAGGCCGGCATCGCCCGCACCATTAACGCAATGGCCCAGGAAGCGTGGGGTATCAAAAACCCCAACCAGACCACGCCTGAGTGGCTGGTAAACAAGTGGATGTTCGGCAGCAAAACTACCGCTGCGGCGATTCCGGCAAATTGGCAGACAGCTTGGTCTCCGGCCCAACTGGCTGCGGCTCTGGCCGGTCCACTTCCCCTGCGCCGTGCGGCCACCCCCGGAGATCCCTCATTCGTCGCCCAAGGTACGATCAATCCGGTCAACGGACTGGCATACTTGTCTCCTTATCTCGCCGCGGATGAAATCGCCTTCCGTGCGCAATGGTTCGCCGCGCGAACGGATGCCCAATGGTTCGGCCCGATGGATGCGGCGTGGATGGCGGCCGAGGGATTTAAGAAGGTTACGGGCGACGATTACCGTATTTGGGGTGAGGGCGGCGCGATTCCAAATCAGAAACTTACCAACGACCTTGTTTCCAAGGGCGTCGAATACGAACTCACCGCGAATCCCACCCCGAACTGGCGTCTGACCTTGAACGCGTCTCGTAACGAGGCCGTACGGTCCAACATCCTTTCAGATTGGGCGGCTTTCATTGCGAAAAACAAGGCCATTTGGTTCGATGGCTACAACGATACGCCCGAATCTCAACTCAACTACTGGACGATCGACGGCTATGCCGACATCCGGCATTGGACGGGTGATGTCTACGGTTCAGATCTTGCCGGTAACAAGATGATGAACTCGGTGTACGGGCCATACCAAAACCTACTTGCGGCGAGCGGCCAGGCGGTCAACGAGCTCCGCAAATGGCGCTGGAACATGGTGACGAACTACACGTTCAGTGAGGGATGGGCAAAGAACATCAATGTCGGCGGCGCCGTCCGCTGGCAGGATAAAGCCGCCATCGGCTATTATCCAAAATACAATCCGGATGCCAACATCTGGGTGACGGACGTGACGAAGCCCATCTTTGCTCCGAGCGAGACCAACTACGATGCCTGGATCGGGTATGAGCGGAAACTGCGCCACGGAATCACGTGGGGCATTCAGCTCAATGTCCGGGATCTCTTCGCGAAGAGCAGCTTGATTCCGATCGCGGCGAATCCGGACGGCACAACGGCTCAGGTTCGCATCCCGAGCGAAACGACCTGGCAGCTCACGAATACGTTTAAATTCTAATCCGCTTCTCGACAGTCTTTCCGCTCTTTCTGATTTGGGCAGGGTCGGGGTTTTGAAATCATTCTCGTTCTCCCCGTTTGTAGGGGAGAACGGGAACGATAGGGAAGAGTGGGCGAACTGTGGGTAAGATAATCCCAGTCACATCGAAGGCAGTTTTAAATTTACCAGACCGGATGCTCGCGAACAGCGGGCTTCCGGTTTTTTGTTTTTATTCACTTTGAGTTCAATACTCCGAAGCTTGTCGCAGACCGTGAGCCCGTCGAACGCGTCGCAGACCGTGAACTTGCGAACGGTTCCGGCTTGGATGTAGCAACGGTGGTAACACCGCTGGCCAGCCGTCTGACGACGGCTGCTACGCGAAGGAAGGAGATCGGGTTCAGCCGCGTGGGTCCGCATCGGAGCGCCCGTAATCTCACCAACACTTCCATGTTGAATTGCCAAGCTTCACAAAACAGCCACGGTCCAGTCCGACGCCACGCCCCAAGATGATCGTTACCCGCTGGTCACTCTCCAAGCCTCGCGCCGCCTGTTTGTTGGTCGCGTGTTTAATTGTGAGCGCACGCTGCCTCCAGGCAGCGGCGCCGCCCAATGACGCTCCGCTTACCTCGGCGGCTCAAGTCCGCGCGCTCTCAGAGGAGGAGGCGCGCCGCGCGATTCCGGTGAAACTCCATGGTGTTTTCATGGGCGAGGCGGATCCAGAAGGAATTGCCTTCGTGGTCCAGGACGGTACGGAAGGGATCTACGTTCAAGGTCCGGCTGAACAGGTGGCGGGCATCAGTCGGGGCGACATGCTCGAGATCGAAGGAGCCACTGATCCCGGTGGATTTGCGCCCTACGTCGCGGCGCGCAATTTGCAGAAAATTGGGAAAGGAGCGATTCCCGAACCGATCCAGGTTTCCCTCGACGAGCTGAACGCCGGGCAGATGGACGCCAAGTGGGTCGAGATCACTGGAATCGTGCGGAGCGTGGAACCGACGGCTCCCAGCGACAGCGCCCCGCCGCCTCCCGGCACGCGTTACGCGGCGCCAGCCAGCGGCATTTCTGTTTCGAAGGAACCGAAAGTTAAAATGAAGCTGGCTTCAGGGAGTCTGCGCGTGGTCGTACAGATCAGCGGCGACTTAAAGCCCGCGGATTACGTGGATGCTGAAGTGCGCGTCCGCGGACTTTGTTTTAATCTGCATAACCACAAGCGCCAGTTCGTGAGACCTCTGGTGCAGGTGCCTCGTGGCGTGAATATCTCGATTGAAAAGCTGCCTCCCCAGACGCCTTTTAGCGGCGAGCCTCACCCTGTTGGCAGTCTGCTTCGGTTCGAGCAGCTCACTGGCGAACACGGCCATCGCGTGCATGTGCGCGGCATCGTGATTTATCATCGCCCCGGGACCGTTCTTTGGGTGCGCGACCAGGAGCACAGTCTGCGGGTCGAGACCACGCAAAGGGAGGCGCTGCAACCGGGAGACGAGGTGGACGTAGTGGGATTCCCCGCACGCGGGGAATATAGCGCGGTCCTTGAAGATGCCGTGTTTCGGAAATTGCCTTCGCAGGCGGCGCCGCTGCCCCGCGTGCTGACGGATGTTTCCAGCGCACTCCAAAATGACGCCGATCTCGTGCAAATGGAGGCGCGATTGACCGACGTACGCCGTCTCCCTGACAGCGCGGTACTGACTTTGGATTGGCGCCGAACCGCAGTGCGGGCTCAAATTCAACTGGCGGAAAATCAACCTACGCCGGCGAATTGGTTGTCGGGAAGTCTCGTTCGCGTCTCCGGTGTTTGTTCGGTAAACACGGACGAGGCGGGACCGCTGGGCGGTTTGTGGGAGCCGCGATCTTTCCAGCTTCTCCTTCGTTCCACTGCGGATGTTTCCGTGATTAAACCACCTCCCTGGTGGAACGCGGAACACTTCGTCTGGGTTCTCTCCGGGTTCCTCGCGCTCGCTGTGGGCGCCGTTGCAGTCGTCATGCTGGCTTCCCGGCGACGCCTGAAGGACCAGGAACATCGTCGTGCGATGGCCGAAGCGGAATTCACCGCGATCTTGAGTGAGCGCAATCGTGTCGCGCGAGAGATTCACGACACGTTGTCGCAAAGCCTCGGTGCCATCTCCGTCCAGCTCGAGCTGGCCCGCATGCACGCTCATGAAATCAGCGCGCCGGTGAGAAACCATCTCGGAGCTGCGCTTAAAATGGCTCGCGCGGCCTTGGCTGAGGCGCGCGATTCGATTTGGAACATGCGTTCCCAAGTGTTGGAAAAATCCGACTTGGCGGAAGCGCTGAAAGGTATTCTCGAACGAATGACCGAGGGCACCGGAATAACCCCGGCCATGCGCGTCGACGGAGACAGTCGGCGGCTTCCGCCCGTGGTTGAAAACAATCTTTTGCGTATCGGTCAGGAAGCGATCACCAATGCCAGCCAGCACGCCAGGCCCACGCGCATCGACGTCACGCTCGCCTTCGATGGCCGGGCAGTGCGCCTCGGAGTGGTGGACGACGGCATTGGTTTCGTCCCCGGTTCGAAACCAACCAGCGGTCGCCGCAGCTTCGGACTTGTTGGCATCAACGAACGCGCCGAATTGCTTGGGGGAACCGCCGAAATTCGCAGCGCTCCAGGGGAGGGTACACGAGTGGTGGTGGCGGTTTCGGTGTAGCGACTCAATTGAAGTCAGAGGATTTCTCGCGAAGGGCGGATCGACTGTAGGGCTGCCGAGGCTTTTAAGCCCGACCTCCCTAAGCCGTAACGATTCAATGCATGGGCCCACGAAACACACGAAAAAGCACGAAATGAATACGTTGGGTTGGAAGAACAAAACGAAATTTCCTCACTGAACAGTGACTTTTTACTCCAAATCCAGGTGAAGCGTTTTTCGATCAGCTTTCGCGTCATTCGCGTGTTTCGCGGGCAATCCTTCTGCATGGTTTTGGCTAATGGAGACAAATTAGGTGGTCGCCGGTTTCCACACCGGCGAAGAAAACGTCGGTATGGAAACCGACGCCCACCCACTGCAGACTATCCCTAGTCTCCAGTGGTTTGGAGGCGTGCGCACACTGACGGCGGATTAAGGCGGGCAGTAACGCGCCTTATCTTTGGCCGCAGCGTCGTTTCCCTCGAATGGGTGAGAGTCAGCGCTGGCCGGGCCGTGTTAGATTGGCTCGGGTCCGGGCCTCCCGAGGCTTGATCCCCACGTATTCGCCCTCACCATGACTTCCGATACAGATTTTACTGCCCCAAGCATGGAAGAGCCCGAACCCGGAACGAACATCCGTATATTGATCGTCGATGACCATCCGCCCATGCGTATGGGACTCGCGGCGTTGATTAAAAGTCAGCCGGGTATGGACGTGGTGGCCGAAGCATCTGATGGCGAGGAAGCCATTGAAGTTTACGACGATGTCCTGCCCGACGTCGTGTTGATGGATTTGCGCATGCCGGGAATGGGAGGAGTGGAGGCGATCCTGGCGATTCGAAAGAAACATCCCGAGGCGCGGATCATTGTTCTCTCTACCTACGATTTGGATGAGGACATTCACCGGGCGATTCAGTCGGGTGCACAGTCCTATCTGCTCAAAGACATGCCGAGCGAAGAAATCGCGAGCACCATTCAAGGCGTCTATGCCGGCGATACGATGCTTCCGCGGCAAGTGGCGGAGCGTCTGAACATACGGTCGCAGCGGGAACAATTGACCGAGCGCGAGCGCGACGTGCTTGAATCGCTGATCAAGGGACGCAGCAACAAAGAGATCGCATCCGGCCTCTGCATCTCCGAGGAAACGGTTAAATCCCATCTTAAAATGCTTTTCGCCAAGCTACGCGTCCACGACCGGACCGGAGCCGCGGTCGAGGCCATTCGGCACGGTATTGTTCACCTCAAGTAGTGGTGGCCGCTGCTGGGAATGAAGAAGGTATCACCCAATCGGGGGATGCGGGAAACCGTTCGAGATTGTTAGAGTGGATGGACCCCGATCATTCACGCGCCGTGATGCGCCCGCCTGTATGCTTTGTGCATGCGATTCGGGTGCGCTGGCGTTAACGCAACCCACACTTTCGTGAAACGCCCCGCCATATCCTTGTTGTCTCGTAAAATTCCTGCACTCCTGCTCGCTCTCATGCTGACACACGCTTCCACCCGCGCGGCGCACGCCGCGGAAACCGTGGCCACCCATCGATTTGAGATTGGTGTAAACGATTTCCTGCTCGACGGGAAACCGCTGCAGATTCGCTGCGGCGAAGTGCATGCCGCGCGGATCCCGCAGGAATATTGGCAGCACCGCCTGCGCATGGTGAAGGCCATGGGTCTGAACACGGTTTGCGCTTATCTCTTTTGGAATATGCACGAACCCCGCCCGGGCGAGTTCAACTGGTCGGGTCAGGCGGATGCGGCCGCGTTCTGTCGCGCCGCACAGGCTGAAGGACTCTGGGTCATTTTGCGGCCCGGCCCATACGCATGTGCTGAATGGGAAATGGGCGGATTTCCGTGGTGGCTGCTGAAACACGAGAACATCCAGTTGCGCACCCGTGACGCTAATTATTTGGATCCGGTGAAAAGTTATCTGAAGGAAGTCGGTCGCGTCATGGGTCCGCTGCAAGTGAGTCAGGGTGGGCCGATCCTGATGGTGCAGGTGGAAAACGAATACGGGTTCTACGGAAAAGATTCGGAGTACATGGGTGAACTCCGGAAAGCGCTGCTCGATGCCGGCTTCAATGTCCCGCTGTTTGCCTGCAATCCGAAGGAGCATCTCAAGGACGGTTATCGCGCCGATCTGTTTCCTGTCGTCAACTTCGGCTCGGATCCGGAGGGCGGATTCAAGGCGTTGCGCGAGATTTTGCCAAAGGGACCACTGATGTGCGGCGAATTTTATCCTGGATGGTTCGATACCTGGGGCGCGCCCCATCACACCGGAAACACTGAGCGTTACTTGAAGGATCTCGGTTACATGCTCGAAGTGGGTGCATCCTTCAGCATCTACATGGCGCACGGTGGAACCACTTTTGGGTTTTTCACGGGAGCCGACCGTCCCTTCAAACCCGACACCTCGAGCTATGATTACGATGCGCCAATCAGCGAAGCGGGCTGGGTGACGCCGAAGTTCGATCTCACGCGTTCACTCGTGACGAAGCATCTGCAGCCTGGGGAAACGCTGCCCGAACCGCCCGCACGGAATCCGACTATTCAGATTGCGCCGGTCGTTGCGACAAACGTGGCGCGCGTATTTTCCAATTTGCCTGCGCCGATCGCCGACGAGCTTCCGCGCACGATGGAACTCTACGATCAGGATTATGGGTGCATTCTCTACCGCACTCAATTGCCGGCTGGCCCGGCTGCGGCCCTCGATGCGGCGGCCATCCACGATGTGGGACAGGTGTTTCTCGACGGAAAGCGGATTGGTTTCACCGATCGCCGTTCCCGCAATTTCCGCGTGCAGTTGCCCGAACGCTCGAAGCCTGCGACGCTCGATATTCTGGTCGAGGCCATGGGTCGGGTTAACTTCGGAGTGGAAGTACACGATCGCAAGGGTATCCGCGGTCCAGTTACGATTACCGCGACCGGCAAGGCGCCGGCACAACTGCGGGGCTGGCAAATTTTCAAGCTGCCGCTCAATCCGGACATGCTGGGGGGATTGAAGTACGAGAAATCCAACGATGCCGCGGCGGTTGCAGAGACGCCCGCGTTCTGGCGGGCGACGGTCAAGATCGACCGGCCCGGCGATTGCTTTCTGGATATGCATCCCTGGGGTAAGGGTTTTGTCTGGGTAAATGGACATAATCTCGGGCGCTATTGGAACATCGGGCCGCAGCAAACGATGTATGTACCCGGACCCTGGTTGAAAGCGGGCGATAACGAGATCGTGATCCTTGATTTGCTCGGACCGGAGAAGCCTGTGATCGCTGCGCTGGACCAGCCCGTCTTGAATGAACTGCGGCCAAAGTTGGATTTTGCACGCGCCAGTCGCCGTGAGGTCAAGCTGCGGGCTGATTTCGGTGTACCGGCGCTGGCAGCGAGCTTTGCTCCAGGCTCAGGTCTGCAAGACGTGCGCCTGTCCGCTCCCGCGCGGGGCCGCTACTTCTGTCTCGAAGCGCTCAATGCCCACGATGGCAAACCTTCCGCCGCGATCGCAGAGATCACGCTACTCGACGAGGCTGGCCAGCCGCTGAGCATGGAAGGGTGGACGATTGGGTACGTGGATAGCGAAGAGCGCGAACGCGAGGACGGCACGGCCGAAAACGCGATCGATGGTCAGACGGCTAATTTCTGGCACACGCAATGGGGCGCGGCACAGCCAGGTTATCCACATCGCTTGATCCTCGATCTCGGACAGACCCGCGCCGTTGCCGGATTCCGATACACGCCACGACAAGGTGCTGCGGACGTTACCGGACGCATCAAAGACTACCGCATCTTCATCGCCGACGATTTGATCAAGGATTAGGGAGTGTTTCAAACCTGCTTTGTCATTTTGAACGAAGTGAAGAATCCACGTTTTCGCCGGCATGCCCGCTCGGGATTCTTCGCTGCGCTACTGATGAACACGTTGTCTTTCTTGGGTGGTCGTCGATTTCTCCGTTCAACAAGCTCAGGACCCCGAGCCCGTCGAGGGGCACATCGACGATCAGCGTCGGTGCGGAGACCGACGCCCACCGCACTACGCTTTCACAGTGACAGTTGCGGCCCGTGCCCACGCAAATCGCGCAGCGAATTACTGGGTTTTCCCAGAATGACAGTGAACGAAAAATTGCCGGGTTTGAAAGCACACCCTAGGGAAAGGTAGAGCGCGTTGCCCCAACGCGCTGTTTGGAGTCAGGCTTGCACGGCAGCCACTTCGAATGAACGCTTAGCCGTTTTATAAATATGAAATTCTTTCGATTCGTTCCCTTCCTTGTGTCGTTTCTGATTTTGACCCGGCTCAGCGCGGCGTCGCCGGTGGAAAAAAAACCGTTCGGTAAACTTTCCGATGGCCGTCCTGTGATGCTTTATACGCTCACTGGACCGCGGGGCCTGGTCGTTGAGGTGATGGATTACGGCGCCTCGCTTGTGCGTATTCTCACGCCGGACCGCGCCGGGAAAATCGGTGACGTGACATTGGGATTTTCCAACTTCAAGGACTACGCCGAAAAATCGCCTTTTTTTGGTTCCGTTGTGGGTCGGGTTGCAAACCGTATTGCCGATGCGCGGTTCACTCTCGACGGCAAAGCCTACAAATTGGCCGCGAATAATTCGCCCGGTGACATGCCGTGTTCCCTTCACGGGGGAAATGTCGGCTTCGACAAAGTCCTTTGGCAGGCGGAGCCGTGCGAAATTGGCGGATTACCGGCGGTGCGCTTGCGCTATTTGAGCAAGGATGGCGAAGAAGGTTATCCCGGGAATCTTAATGTGCAGGTGACGTACTCAATGACCGCGGACAATGGACTCCGCATCGGCTACGAAGCCACGACGGATGCGACTACGCCGGTTAACCTCAGCAACCACGCCTATTTTAATCTGCGAGGTGAGGGGAACGGAACCATTCTCGATCACGAGCTCACGTTCAGTGCGAGTCGGTATACGCCGGTGAACAAAGGACTGATTCCCACGGGCGAAATAGCTCCGGTGAAGGGAACGCCATTTGATTTCACTACTTCCCATCGGATCGGCGAAAGGATCAACGACGCCGACGAACAACTTAAATTCGGCGGCGGCTACGATCACAATTTTGCGCTGGACCGAAAAGGCACCGCGCTCGAATTGGCCGCGACGGTTTATGAGCCGACGAGCGGGCGCGTGATGGAGTTGCTCACGACGGAGCCAGGTCTGCAATTCTACAGCGGCAATTTTCTCGACGGGGCGATCGTCGGGAAATCCGGCAAGCCGTACGTGTACCGGAGCGCAATAGTTCTCGAATCCCAGCACTATCCCGACTCGATCAACCAGCCGAAATTTCCTTCAACGATTTTGCGTCCGGGCGAGACCTATAAATCGAGCACCGTCTTTCGCTTTTCCACGCGTTGAACACAACCGGGTTCTGATGGCGTCTGGACGTTTCTAAAAGCTGTTTACAGGCGATCCGGCAGTCGGTTACTCGCGGTTCGACATCGAACTCCGAGCTGTTGTTTGAATACGATGGATTCTCCGCAGGTCTGATAGTCTGTAGCTTGCAAACAAGCTACTACAAGTGAAAGCATTGCCCCTCCGATCTGTACCAGGGAGCAACCGGTAAACCCGACTTGCACGGATCGGTTTTACCCTGCACCAGATTTGGGATGAAACGATTGATCGTCGATATGGATGGAGTGCTGGCTGACATCTACAGCCAGTTGATCGACCGCGATGCGCAGAACACAGGGTGGCGAAAATCGCTGACTGAGGTCAGTGGAATGCCCGAAAGCGTGGCCTTTCCGAAATTGACGGATTATCTGCACGTTCCCGGCTTTTTTCGCGAGGCGCCGGTCGTTCCGGAAAGCCAGGAGGTGCTGCGCGAGTTGAATGCGCGCTATGAAGTATTTGTCGTGTCATCGGCCACAGAATTTCCGTTGAGCCTGGCGGAAAAACAGGCGTGGCTGCAGGAGCACTTTCCATTTATCACCTGGCAACAACTGGTGTTGTGCGGCTCAAAGCGAATTGTGAAAGGTGACATCATGATTGATGATCACTTCAAAAACCTGGACGGCTTCGAGGGCCGGACCCTTTTGTTCGCGCAGCCTCACAATCAAGGGGCCGATGACCGCGGGCACGAACGCGTGGATTCCTGGCGGCAAATTTCCACGCTGTTACATTGAAATGAGCGTTTTTTGTCTTTCGCGCCCTACGTTCCGGTAAGCTGGCGGGTGTTTTTATACAGGCCTTGATCATCGCCGCCGGACCGCGGAGATAAAATTTCACGGCTCACAGTTGGAATGATGACGCAGATATTTTCCCTTCACGACACTTCAAGGAACCCAGGACGACGAAATAGAGTCTTCAATGAAAGGACTTCCCGGTTACTGATTTTTTTGCTTCACCCCTGCGTCTGTGTTCCGAACCTGCATTTGTTTTCCCGCCACCACGCTGCTTTTGCTCCTTTTGGGCACAAAAGCAGCGGGAGCTTTGCCGTCGAGTGAGTTTCGGCCACACGATAGCTGGTCAGTCATCGGTGACAGCATCACTCAATACGGCTCCTATTATGCATGGATCTATCTTTACCAGGTAACGCGTTTTCCGGAGGCGGAATTTTCGGTCGCCAACTGCGGAATTTCGGGCGATTCCGCCGGCGGTGCAGTGAAACGCTACGACTGGGATATCAAGTCAACCCGGCCCACGGTGGCGACAATCATGCTCGGCATGAATGATGTCTCGCGCGAATTGTACGCCGATCGTCCGGCGACTGCTGAAATTTTGGGCCGCCGCGAAAACGCACTCGCGAATTACCGCCGCAATCTCAAGCAACTCGTCGGCTTGCTTCGCCAGGATGAGGTGCGTCTGATTTTCGTCACGCCATCGCCGTTCGACGAAACCGCGGATGTGGATTTCCCGCGATTACCGGGCGTAAATCAGGCGCTGGTTGAATGCGGAAAGTTCATGCGAACGCTAGCGGAAAAGAACGGCGCTGCGCTGGTCGATTTGAACGGTCAGATGACTGAACTCAATGGTCGGTTGCAGAGGAAAAACCCGAAGTTCACGCTGATCGGACCGGATCGGGTCCACCCGGGAATTCCCGGGCATTTCGTCATGGCGTACTTTTTTCTTCATGCGCAAAAAGCTCCGGCAATCGTTTCGCGGCTCGCGGTAAATATCGGAAATCACGCGGTCACAGCGGAGAATGCTTCGATCGAAGCGCTCACGATTCAGGACGGGGTGATTCAATTCAAATGCCTGGAACGCGCCCTGCCTTATCCCGTCCCGGCTGGTGCACGTCCCGCGCTCGAGTGGGTGGCGTTTCAGGCAGAGTTCAATCAGGAGATCCTGCAGTTTTCCGGCTTACGGGCTGGAAACTACACTCTTTTCATCGACGGAGAACGCATCGCGGACTTTGCCGCCGAAAGCCTGGGCTCCGGAATCAATCTGGCGGATTTACCCACCACGCCGCAATTGCGTCAGGCACGCGAGGTGTTGAAGCTGGTTCAGGAATGGCAGCAGCTCGTGGCCAGTTCCCAACGAGGCATTGCCGAAGTCGAACACTGGAAGCTGCCACAGGTGGCTCATCCGATTGGTTTCGACGCAGCCAAACCGCTTTTGTTGAAAAAACTCGAGGAATTGAAAGTTAATCCAGGGCAGCATCCCGATCTGGATCGGGACAACATTCAACGCTATCTCGCAGAGAAACCGCAGGAAACCGCAATGTTGAACCGGTTGCGTGAATTACGAATTCGGATACGTGACGTCGCACGTCCTGCGACACACGTCTTTCGTCTGGCACCGCTCGTGTCCAGCGGGTCCTGATAATTCCCAGAGTCTAGATCCGAACATTGTTTTCACGGTCTGCCTCGCGATTTTCGCCACAATCGAGCCACGGATGCATAAAAAAGCCGGGGCAAATGCCCCGGCTTTGAAAATGCTATGGATGCTTGGATGAAATTCAGGCTACCTGGCGGCGCGCAACGAGACCGAAACCGATCACGCTCAAACCAAGGAGAATCGCGGTCGTGCCACCATCTGGAACCCGGCTCGGCGTGCCACTTCCCCAGAGTCCCAAGTTGGAGAGACCGCCGCCGCGGCCTTCATTGGCATCATAGGACCACGTGCCGGATTTGCCCGTAACCAACCAGGCAAAAAAGTCAGGTTCACCGTTGCCGTTGCCAACGTGTATTGAAACAACAGCGCTGCCATAGAGATCAAAAAAACTGTCAGCGATGGTCCAGGTCCCGGTGATGACCGGTTGACCACCCCAAGCGCCGTCCATGGTGATGGTCAGATAACCATCTGAGAGACCACTGATATTGTTCACGTCGCCCTCTTTGGTCCACGAACCGCCAAACAGGGTGTTAATATTTCCAGTGAGAGGATTACCGCTGCCGGTGAATCCTTGAGTTGCGTCTCCGAGAGTCGCATATCGGTCGGGTCCGCCCAATTGAATGGACGCGGCATTAGATAATAGTGGAGCAGCGAAAAGGATAGCCGCAGCCAGCAGTTTGGAGGTTAGGTTTTTCATTAAATTACGTGGTTGGTTGATGTTGTATGACTCCATATAGCTACCCTCGTGCCATGTCGTGAATACCCCTAGATTGGTGAGTTAAGATGCTTATTTAGAATGACAAGCGATTTTGTAATTCTCTTGCATGAAGACGCGGGTATACGCTTTCTGCGTAAAGTTTCCCGACAGAAATCGGGGCAGATTACAGGCGCCTATGAGGCTCCGATCCGGCACCGGATTGGAGTGTGTTTCCAATCCTACATTAGTGGCTGCGGCGTCTCGCCTGCGGCGTTGAAGCGGGCACCAAACCCTTGATCCAGAGACCCGCCACTACCGGTCACGGTTTTAATCCGTTTTGAAGGCACTTCCGGGACGTCCCGCTCTACTTCTTGGCGGGCTTGAGCTCGGCCCGCAACCAATCACTCAGCATGCTCTTTTCGTAACGCAGCGGGTCGTCGCGAAACCCGGTGGTAATTTGCATCTGAAAGCCGGGATCGGTCAGCTTTCGCTCGCCTTCCTTAATCACGGCGTCGTTCGCATCTGTAATTTTGAAAGTGAAGGTCATGCGGGGAATGTAGAGGTCCTTGATGATGCGGACATCGTTAAACTGCATTCCGTGCCAGGGCTCAAAGTCGCCGGCGAGGTCGATATCGGAAAACGTCACAGTGAGTTTTTCACCGGCGGGCAGCTTGCGAACGGCCTCCTGTTCCAGGTATTCCTGGATGAATGGGAGATATCGCTCACGACCCCGCTCATTTTCGAAGTCGGACTGGCTGTCGCGAATGTCCGTGTATTTTTCCGGATGGGAAAAGATCACAGTGACACGACCATCGGTGGGCTTGGTTTCGGCTGCAAACAGCGTTCCGGTGGCGGCGAGGCCGGCCAGAAGTGCGACACGGGCGTAACATGCGGCGTTTTTCATGGAGGAGAAGCGAGAGCGTTAAACCAGCACGTCTGAAGGGTAGGTCCGAAGCGTACGTTTTGCAATCCGGATGAGCATTCAAGCTCATCACGGCAACGGGTGCCTCGAATCGCTTGCCCGTTCGGCAAGCTCAGAGCCCAGAGTCTGTCGTTAGGCAAGCAAGCTCCTACATTTCGGAAGGGAGCAATGACAGGTATCGTGCGCTGGCGTTCAATGATCAAATGCCCGGAGGTTGCTCCAGGCACTTTATCCGAAGTTGAGTTTCGGATACAATTGACCGGCCAAAACAGGAGGATTATGAAGCATTGATCAGTCCCCCGGTCGTCCTTGGTTTCAGAGGACGAAGGCCGCAAGTTGCCGACCCTCGAAAACGACAGACGGATGCGAGCGCAAGCACCTCCTCCCGCGCGAGGAGATTGAAACACCGGCAAATATGTCGTCGATCGAGCCCGGGCTCGCCGGCGAGAATATCCCGCAGGGCACGGACGCCGGAAAGGTAGTAGTTCATCAACAGATTCAATCCGCACTGGCAGTTCGCTTTCGCTTTCTGATGGTGTGCTGTGACCGGTGGAAAAGAAGCACGGTCTGGCAGGCGGTGCAGTTTCGAGGCCAGACGGCCCAGCGTATCGTCGATCATCAGAACCAGCATTTCAGGCATGACCACCGCAGTCGACTGACGCGGACGGGAAGGGATCTCGCGAAGCAATGTTTTCCACCGTGCCTTGATGGTTGGTTTCAAGGATTCAAGGAGCGTCAGGGAATCGATTTCCATCGCTCCAAACTGACAGATTTTAGAACTCCGTTCTCAGCGGCCATTGCTCAATCATGCGCAGATCTTGTTCGAGCTCACGAACCCGGTTCAGTCGAGCGGGCCCGTGGATTAGTTTGTCCTTAAAAACGCCGTGGTCTGCGAACCCTTCAGGCATGGCGTTGAAATTCACCGGCGTTGTTGGCCGCGCAGGTTGCGATGCGATAAAACGATCTCAGGCGAGGGCACCGCCTGTGTTCCCGTGAGACACCCGCAGGTGGAGGATTTGCACCCGCTTGGGTAGTTCAATGAGGAATTCACTGTCGCGGCCCAGATGGTGGATCTGCATCGGGTCTCCGCCGGTAAAGTGCGACATCGCCTCAATATTTTCCCAGTAGGAGATGGTAATAAACTCCGTCTCCTCGGCCCGGTCTTCCCGGAAGGTCTGCACCCCCATCGCCTTTTCGATTAGCGGCCTGATCCCTGCGGCGTAATTGTAGGCTTCGTATTCGTCTGCGCAGTCGCGTCGCGTACGACCTCGCCAGATCCGGGCGATGGCCGGAAGTTTGGATTTATTGGTCATATGATTCTCCTCATGTGCAAAGCCGCTGGCTTTTAATGACAGCCTTGACGGGGAATGTTTCCGGACGACGAAGGTTATCAACCGTCGTGCGACGTGGCCGAAACCTACAGGCCCGTCATTCCGTAGGACTCGTAGGGCTGGCCCTCGTGGCCATGCCGCTCCGTCGAGAGATGATGGCCTGGCCACGAGGTCCAGCCTTACAACCGATCGGCGGCTCGCTCCACCAGTGAATTCCCAGTTCGATCGCATCATTACAGCTTAGGTCCATTGAGCTAAACAGCCCGGGGAATAACGGTTTCCCGAATCGCGAAAAACAGAAAGGCCGCGCACCCCTGCGCGGCCTTTTCATTTTGTATTAACACCAACTGTTTTCCCTAACACCAAGCAAACCTTTGAACCAAGAGTAAGACGGGCTCTGAAAGGAAACGTTCAAAGATAATTGAATCGGTTTTATTCCCATCGGGTCCAATACCCGGAGCTTTCTCCGGATATCTTCACTTTCATCCTCTCAATTCCGCAGATCAACGGACCGGTTTAACCACGGATCACACGGATGCAGAAATAATTCAGGCAGGAATTTCGATCTGAATTCATTCACCTGTGAAGTGCGGCTTCACTGATCTGTATTTGATTGGCTATCCGTGATCATCTGTGGAATCCGTGGTTTCAATTGCGTTTTTACTTTCACGCCGCTCCGCGAAATTCACTCGATCGAGGGATAGGCAAAACGGACGTGATGTTGTATTCCTGCAGATGGTTCTGGCGTTGTCCCCACGTCTGCACCCCTTTTCCCCGAAAGGTTCAGCGATCAGACGCGGTCTTCCGATGTCTTTCTCTCGTTTCTTAACCTCAAAGTGATACCCCATGAACCTTCTGCGTTCCCTCAGTGTGTTCGGTAAGATTTGCTCCGTCTTTACGACGGCTTTGTTTCTCCCGGCGATTTCCCATGCGACGCAAACTTGGTGGATGCGCGGGGGAAATTGGGCGGACGGCCGCGATAATTACGTCGATGGCTGGATCATTCCGTCAGGGTTGACGGCCAGTTCGACGACCGCTCAGGCCGCTAGCAAGGCCCATCAAATTGCTCTCGATATCAAGGGAATTACCGACAGCAATGGCCGCATCGTCCGCATGGGGATCAATCCCCAGTCCGTTGCCGATGCCACCTGGTGGCCGCGAATCACGGCTTGTGTTGATCAACTCAATACCGATGGCGTCGACGTCATTCTCGCCTGCTGGGAGGGAACCAACAAAGACGGACTCATTGACGCCAACTGGAAAACCATGTGGCAGAAGGTCGCGAGCAAGTACGGCAGCAATTCGAAGGTCTGGTTTGAGCCGATGAATGAGCCA
>Ga0307508_10000843_pt1 | contig 35588 bp, 53 predicted proteins | sample 9_EM_MG_FD_203089 | JGI IMG/M metagenome (GOLD analysis project Ga0307508, IMG submission 203089) | Populus trichocarpa ectomycorrhiza microbial communities from riparian zone in the Pacific Northwest, United States - 9_EM | ecosystem: Host-associated > Plants > Roots > Unclassified | place...
ATGATGATGCGCTTGATACCGCCACCATCTTCAGGACTGGCACACTTACTGAATAGCTCATATATTTGTTCTTCTGTGGTGTAAAAACTCAAATTACCGATCTGAAAGTCGTGTGTGAGTGCATCACAGGTAAACTAGAATATTGCACGCACGTATAGGGTCGTCGACTTGGAGAGAAGTTCGTGCTGCTTGGCCCTCTCCAGTCTAGTTTGTGAGTCCTTGTAGTTCGAGGGTTGATCGAGGGGTAAGACGACGTGCGCCATGGCCGTTTTCTGTGTTAGGCACTTTCGCCGCCAAAGCTTCGGTGGTCTGAGTGGCTGGCAATCCAGAATGGCAGGTTTTTCCCATCACCCAGATGACGCGTCATACGCGCGTATCACTCTGAGCAGGATCACCACCATGGAGGACATTGGAAAGGAAATCCAAAAGGAAGTGAGTTCTTAGATCATTGTCTCTTTCCCAGAGTACAAAGCTTCGTCCAGGAACCGACTTTTGAGTCCGTCGTGACCGAAAAGTCTGCCCTTTACAAAGAGCTCCAGGAAGAGGACCTTTATACCAAGTACAAGAAACTTTCTCGTCACCTCGAGCTTCTTGACATCCAGGAAAGCTATATAAAGGACGAACAGGCTAACCTCAAGCGTGAACTTATTCGCGCCCAGGAAGAAGTCAAGCGCATCAAGTCTGTACCACTTGTCATCGGCCAATTCCTAGAGGCCATCGACCAGCAGACCGGCATCGTGGGTTCGACAACCGGTTCAAACTATGTCGTGAGGATTTTGTCAACACTGGACAGGGAATTGTTGAAACCTTCGTCTTCTGTCGCTCTCCATCGTCACTCCAATGCCCTAGTCGATATCTTACCACCAGAAGCGGATTCGTCTATTTCTATGCTTACAAAAGAGGAGAAACCGGATGTCACGTATTCTGACGTTGGTGGAATGGACTCGCAGAAGCAGGAGATTAGAGAAGCGGTTGAACTGCCTCTCACTCACTTTGACCTCTACAAGAAGATCGGTATTGACCCCCCTCGGGGTGTGTTGTTGTATGGCCCACCGGGTTAGTGTTGTGCTTATGCCGATCATTACTTCCCGCTTATTCCCATGACAGGTACCGGAAAGACCATGCTTGTAAAGGCCGTCGCCCATCACACTACTGCTTCATTCATTCGCGTAGTTGGCAGTGAATTCGTACAAAAGTACCTCGGCGAGGGTCCTCGTATGGTCCGAGACGTCTTCCGACTTGCGCGCGAAAATGCGCCAGCTATCATTTTCATTGATGAGATTGATGCTATTGCCACCAAACGGTTTGACGCGCAAACTGGTGCGGACCGAGAGGTCCAGCGTATTTTGCTTGAGTTGCTAAACCAGATGGACGGCTTTGACCAAGGCAGCAACGTCAAGGTATGTTATTTGCTTTAAACGTGCTTGATTTGTCACGCCGACTCTTCGTACCCTGAAGGTTATCATGGCCACAAATCGCGCGGATACTCTTGATCCCGCCTTACTCCGCCCTGGCCGTCTCGACCGAAAGATCGAGTTCCCACTCCCATCACGGCGTGAGAAACGGCTGATTTTCCAAACTGTTACCAGCAAGATGAATCTTGGACCCGATGTCGACCTTGAAGATTGTCAGTCCTCACTGAACTCGATGATCCTTCCATGAGCTGATAGGTAGCATTCTAGACGTGTCAAGACCTGATCGATTATCGTCGGCAGAGATTACTGCCATCGTCCAAGCGGCTGGTCTACAAGGTATGCATGGCCTACTCGTCTGCGAACGTCTCGACCCGAACTTTTATGCAGCTGTGCGCAAGAATCGTTATGTTATCCTCCCAGTCGACTTCGAAGAGGCGTGGAAAGTGTGTTGTTTGGTCATTGTTTGGTCATTAGACACAACAGCTAATTTTTCACCTTTCTTTTCTTCAACCAGCAAACGGTCAAACGAGCAGATGATACTCACGAATTTTGTGCGTACCATCAAGCTATTCTGTGTTCATCGTTCACTTATACACTTTGCACCATCTCTACAGATCGGTGATCCATTGTCGTGTAAGCCTCTTCCATATTCGTGTTGGGTCGAATATTGACGCATTCCCAGGTTGCCATTGTGTATCACTCTTCAATCTTATTATTGCATTCTGTTTGCTGTGTGACCGTAAGAAAACGCTCTTTCACTTTAGCGTCTCACCGCATCCCTCACGGAGTGGCGCTCATTCTTCTGAGCAATATCAAGACTTAACTATTCCTGTTATTATTTTTGCCCCGCTTGCTTGCCGTTGTCGGATAGCCATTGGGCTCCAAAGCAGCGAGGTTCACAGGCAGGAGACATGTCCTCATGAATACTTTCCTTATCCGTTCTTTTGTATAGTAGGTAAGATCGCCTCGGTCTACCTTCCACCCTCCGCAGCTCAAGTCTCGTGTGTAGATCGTGGCACTACCCCGATGCATCCAAATACACTGTTTGTTCCTCTATCATGTTTGTTTAATGTTTGTCGCTCTCCAACACTCTGGGCGGCGTTGTATAACCCACACGACCGCCCTCATTTTATGGGAGCAAAAGGACTGGCGATGCTGTATCGTTGTCGCTACCCACGACATATGTCGGACCTTGCAATATGTGCCATGTGGGTTCGAAAGCAAGATGGGATACATATTGTAGTCTTTTGGTAATCAAAGTATATTCTTGCATCTAACTGATTGAGACCGCAAAGATCAAGCATAGCTGCTATTTTGTTGGCTGGCCGAGTTCGCTGGCGCGCTCCGTTGCAACCTGGATTGCTCGGGCAATCGTAGACCGGACTTTGCCATCTTCCATTGCTAAAAGCCCTGCAATGGTGCACCCCCCCGGGGCTACAAGAAATGTGAGCCTCAGTGCTGACCTGGTTGAAGGCGAAAACTTACTTGTCACGGAATCTTTGATCTGCGCGGGATGGGCACCAGCTTGGAGAACCATGCGTGCCGCCCCTTGGAAAGCTATCGAGTATGTCAAGGTTTTCTCTTGTCTGGTATCCAACCATAAATAGTAACTTACTCTGAGCAGCCAATTCCAGCGCTTCGGCGCGTGGCAAGCCCATCATGACACCGCCATCTGCCATAGCCTCGAGGAAAATACACGCAAAGGCAGGACCCGACCCAGAGAGAGCCGTGCAGGCATCGAAATGTTTTTCCTCAAGAAACCGACAGCGACCAATGGACGAGAATATTTTGAGGATGATGGAGCGGTCAAGTTCCGTTTCTTCGCTATTAGGGATGGCGGGAAGGGGGCTGACGACTGTCATGCCTTCTCGAATCTGAGGGGGTCCGTGAGGTCAATGGGATGGCAAGCAGGGAAGCGCGAACCCGACAGGGTGTATTGGGCATGGCCCTGACAACCTTTGTAGTTTTTGGGACCCATGCAGTCAGCTGGGAGATGGTAACACCTGCAAGGATACTGATGAGCAGCTTTCCCTCGAGAGCTTCCTTCATTCCATTCTGGCCAAGGATGGTTTGTGCTTGATGGGGTTTGCAACTATCCAGGAATACCTCAGTCGAGGTCGTTGCAAAGGGTATGAATAGCGCACCATAGGATGACGACATCAGATCTCTGAACAGCCACGAGGTTTTCACCAACAAGGACTTGGACAGTGGCGCCGAGCCCCCCGAGGAGGCCGAACGTATGCTGGAGTTTTTTTGCACTCTCCTCCCTCGTGACAGTTGCAATGAAAAATGAAGGCAGCGAGGGATCGGGGGAATCCGCGGTTGGGGTAGATGTGCCAGGTGTATGAGACTCCCACTTAGGGAAGATATGGACGTTGTCCCTGGATTGGAGACTGGCGACGACGCCAGATATGATGGCGACACCCATCGTCCCGCATCCTAGAAAACAGTGTAATCAATGTCAGCAGGATGGTCGCCGGAAGAAATACCTAGCACGCAGAGAGTATATCCCATGATGATCTGCTGTGGGCGGTAAGCTGTATTAAAGGGGACTCTAACTGGTTGATGAGTCGTGCATGGAAATGTATCGATCGAGCATATCGTGCGTCTTTGAGTTCCTTATGGGAAGTCCTATCCAAGTTACCATGACCGTCGCGACAACCAAGACCAAGACCGACAGGGATGCTCGTCTTCGTCACAGTTGGCTCCACCAAGTTTGATGCACTCGTACAAGCTACGATCTCCGGGCCAGTGCTCACGGCGTTACACGCAAAAGGATTCGTGCGGGTAGTGCTACAACGAGGGAACTCTGATCTCGACCTGGACTGTGGCGCGTCCACTCGGGACTCGCTAACGATCAGAAGGGCGGAGGTGGACATCGAGACCTGGAAATTCAAGTCGTCCATCCAGAACGAGATTGAACGCGCAGACCTGGTGATCAGCCACGCGGGTAAGGACATCTGAATGATTACTTGTGTCCCCGCCCTGACGTCGATCAAGGATCAGGCACTGTTCTCGACGTGCTGAGGTCTGGCAAACCTCTGATCGTAGTCCCGAACCCGACCTTGATGGATAACCACCAAGAGGAGCTTGCCTTGCAACTGGATAATCTTGGCCACCTCAGAGCCACATGCGTGGAGTGAGTCCCCCGTACATATGGTTACATACTGTCCTTATTATCTGTTGGTATAGTGATCTCCCGACGACCATCGGCTCCTTCGATCCGAACGCATTAGTACCATTTCCTGCATATGATGGGAACAAATTTCGTAGATTGGTGGATGAGATGATGGGGTTCTCTGACATGTGACTGACGCTTTTGTTGAAGTTGTGATCAACACGCCCTCCGTTGTCTGTAAATAATTTTGGTTTAGCGGAGGTTCTCAATGAAGAGTGTTACGCCAGCCTCTGTTGCTGGTAACCTCCAAGCATACGAAGATCAGCACGTCCATGCCGTCTACGACCAGATAGCTACTCATTTCTCATCCACCCGGTACAAGGTGGGGTATTGATCCTGTAGCCCGCAGGAAGGATGATCCCCATTAAATCTATCTGCTCAGCCGTGGCCCATCATTGCAAAGTTTATCTCCGATTTGCCTTCAGGATGGATCGGCCTTGACTCTGGGACAGGCAATGGAAAATATCTGCCCCTGCCCGCTAATCGGCCTGGCAGTGTCTTGACAGTTGGTCTTGATCGCAGCAGGAGTCTGTTACTGATCGCCAGAAACGCAGGAGGCGAACCCACTGCGCCGGTCGTTCGTGAAGTTGTCTGGGGAGACGTGTTAGACAATGGGTGGAGAGCTGGAGCATTTGTGAGTGATAGTAGGCACTGCGAGCATCCCGCTGAGGCAACGGCAGGACTACGCTATCTCGATAGCTACGATACATCACTTGGCCTCGTACGAGAGGCGCAGGCTAGCTGTGCAGGTATGTTGGCTAACACTCATCTTGCATGTACTGATTGCATGCTCTACAGCGACTTATTCAGTGCGTTTCGCCTGCACACGGCCGCATCCTGATCTACGTCTGGGCCATAGAGCAAGACGAATTCTCGAAGCGGGTCATACCAACAGACGACAGCACTGCTTCATCCTCGGGAAAAGATGTCTTCGTGCCTTGGGTGATGTCCCAACAAGGCACTGCACCAAACCCAGCCACAAAACAGCCCGTGACGAATCCGCCAGGAAACTCTGAAGCAGCCGCCGTGGCTCCCGTATATCACCGATATTATCACATGTTTGCGAAAGGAGAGCTCGCTGGACTCACCTGCGAAGCCGCGCAGGAAATGGGCCTGGTTGTTGGGCCGCCAGAGAAAGGGCGACGGGGTGTTGAGATAATACAGGACGGCTGGGAGCGATCGAATTACTACGTGGAAATTAGGTGTTGGGAAGCATGATATTGGTCCCCCAGTTGCAGGCTTGAGCTTACTCAGGCTCGTGAAGGTAGAGTCAACCTGAAGCAAGTGTATTGCGCATGATACAGAAAGTATAGAGAACAGGATCACTCGCTTGCGGCCATGACTGCAATGCACGGTCAGATATGCCGACACCGACATGCGGAAAATGGACCCACTAGCATTGATCAGATCGCCTCCGCTCTCCTTCAGTGCCCGTACTGCCTTTGCTCGCGAACAGTTGACCTGAGCCATTACAAGGTCTATGTCTTTGGAATCAACACCAGTCTCATCCACCGTGTCATCTTCCACCGGTGCCTCGAGCTCGGGGATATCGTCTTCCTCATCACCCTCCGCAGCGATGTCAGAGGACTCCAAGTTGGTGAGGCCAATGGGTGCACCACCACCAGAACCAAGTTGCTGTGGCGTAGATAACTGAGCTTGTGCGTTCATATCCTCGATCTACGTTGCGTTAGTTGTCCGGTGGTTGCTATTTAGGGCAGGTTAAAGCACCTTTGCTTCACCGAAGACAATATAGCAGTCGCTGTTAGACGACTTGTACACATCAGGCGAGGAGAGGACGAAGAGGACGTTCTTTGGTCTGCGGAGCGTAACACGGGTGATGTTTGGAACTTTTTTCAGGCCAAGGCCGAGGAGAGCCTTGCGGGCTTTCCGCTCTGAGCGGGACTGAATTTTTTCGAGAGCAGCCTGAGAGGTCGGATCCTCCTCCTGCTCGTGGCCAGAGTGGTCGGAAGGAACTTCCTCGATGGTAGCGGACATCTGGGATGTGCGTCAGCGACGTGCCGATATCCAAGACGCAATCGTGAATCCATCATGGAGAGGCAGCGAAAAATGATACGGGCCCGCTGGAATATGAACGGCAGCGGGAGGTGACAACAATTTACCTTTTTTTCTGGTGTGATTCGACGAAGACGAGGGTCGTTGCTCGCTGTACACGATGGCGAGCACCAAGTTCGAATAGCACGGTCGGGAGTTGCCGAAAGGGCACATTCCTTATACTCGAACACTCACCGTTCTTTAAACTGGGTTTAATTTTGCTAGTACGCAACGTTGAACGCGCATGCAGGTTTGTATGTTTGCCACACAGGTCTATCAAGTAGCGGTACTGCTGGACCCACCGTTCTGAGTTTAATATTACTACCGATCTAATCGTGTTAGGAGGGTAATCTTGGCACTTGTCTGTGGTTTGCCAGTGCTATCCTATTTTTCCTCTCACCATCATCATGCACTCAGAAACTAAACGTCACGAAGGCTCGTCTGCGTACGATGTTCCCGGCATGCCCGTTGCGTCGTTGGCCCTGATCGATGACATTCACCAACATCTTTGTGGCTTCCATTTCTACGTGTATGTCGTGTGATACCGTGAAAACATCCCTTTTGTCTACAGTAATTTAGTCAACATCACGCTCGCCATGTGGAGGCTAGCGCTCACCGCTTCTGCTTCTAACAGGTAGCTTCAACTCGCTTTACTGTGTATTGAATCTGCTCATGCACTCGTGCGGTGGACTCGGTGGCCAAGGACGCTAGATTGAATTGCATTGAATATGTCTGTGTCGTTGGCGAGAAAGCAAGGTTTTCGTTCTCCTTATATGCAGGATGCTTGACAATATACAGATATTCGAATCGCTTCCTGAAGAGGAGAAAAATGCTGGCGCTCTCACCAGTATGAGGTTGGAAGTGGTTCGCTATCTCGAGGCTGGTCCCACTGGCTTTTAGACCATGCTGACTTTCTAGGCGATCGAATTCATACATTGAACAATGTGCTCAATGCATGAACTTCAGAAGACTTTATGCAAGACTTGGACTATTCCCCGACATACCTCTTGATCTACTCCAGCTCATGATGAGTGTCTCGGGAAATGGTCAGTCGAGTGATCAGGTCGTCCAAGAGCGAGACAACAGGCTAAGCATCTCTACTGAATGGAAGGAGCACCGTGTGGACAAGTACAAAATGGGGGATCTTGAATGAGAGCGGTCGGGGAGTTGGATTGCCTCCGAGCCCAAGAAGGTCGCTTCCGTTCGAGGGTAGTTGATTCGAGTTCAGTGAAAGTATTTGGGGCTCGACCACACGCCGCTTCAAGTTTGGGGGGAAGAGTGAAGCAGTACTTACATTCTAAGAAAGTGTTGCCAATACTAGCTCTGGTGTTCTAGCCTAGGTAGGGGCCGGATACTATAGCGTGTTAATCTTGGTCTGTGATGCTCATGTCCATCACCACGCTTTCGAATCAGTTGCGACTTGCGCTCGAAGACCCAGCGGACAAAATTTCTCGTGAACAAGTGCTCAACGCTGTCGACGAGTTTGTTGTCGCATGCGTATCCTCAGAAGAACCCGAAGTCCAGCTTTTCCGAGTGGAAGAAGAGCTCCAGATCGTTTACAATGATGTCGTGGACCATACTTCGCTTGGGCACACAGAAGTCTTTCTCGGTGTCCTCCACCAACTCCGCCCCCTTCTGTCATCAACCTCCATCATTTCAACCTGGTTTGATCTTGTGCTGCGTCCCGCTCTCAGGGAACCAGGACTACCAACCACTTCTGTGACGCATGCCAAAGAACTCATCATCTTTGCTGCCGAGAACGAGGATCGAAGGCACCCAGAGAAAATACATGAATTCCGCAGGCGGTTGATGGTCCACCTTCTGGACGCCTACAACGAAGGTTCGGGGGATGATATCTTGGAATGGGCAAAGCTTGATCAGAAGCAGCGTGATAAGAGGTATTTGTGGAAGTGCAATCTCGAGGATGCACTCATAAAGTTTGGTTTGAATTGCCCTGTGGTACGCGCTTGTGATGGAATTTACATTCGGTGCTCAATGCTGTCTAGCCTTTCATGACGCAGGTCGAAGCTGCTTTTGCGGCCCCTTCGTCTCGTCTCCAACTTTTAGTCCTGCTTGACTCTTTCACCTCACATCCCGAATTCCAGTTGCGTGCAACAGACTTGGCGAGACACCCACTTATGAATAGCCTCTTAAACTCGCTTCTGCTGGATAACTCATCGACTATATGCACGATTGGTCTCACCATGCTCGTCAAGCTGCTACCAACATTCGCAGTCAAAGCATGTGAGGAACTCAAGATCTTTCTCCCCCGGTTATTCGTGATCCTAGCGAGGGTCATATGCTGGGAGGAGCTCTCTAGCTCGGCGTTATCGTCCACTGTCTTGGCGGACAATCATGGCGGGCAATTTGGCGCTGGGAAACAAGCAGAGGAGTATGGAGGACTCGCTGCACTTGAGCTACGCCCCGGGCTCGGCTGGGAGAGGTTGGAGCTCAGACGCAATACGTCCTCTGCCCCTCCGTCAGACGCGTACTTCTCGTCTCTTTACTATCTATTTCCATGCAACCTCCTCCGCTTTGTTCGTGGTCCCGCTGCGTACTTGCGGGACAGGGAATACGAAAGCCCATATATTGTGAGCTGGGAAGACGCGCTCGACGAAGACAACATACGAAGTAAATCAGAGGTATGCACACCGTGGTTTCTTCGTCCTTCCATCTACCGTTCGCGCGGCGCTTATCCACACATTTTAGCCCCTTCTCCGCGGCCGTGTGGTCAATCCAAGGCTTATATGGCGGGACTGGCTCAAGGAACTTACCGAACCTGATCCATGGGCCAACTCTAGCATTTCTCAGATAGCTAGTGAATGCGTCATGCTCAGCATCCGCAATATCGTTCTTGGGTCTTCCACTGAAAGGACCGATACGACTCCTGACTTGCAGACAGCGGTTCTCCCCTCCATTGTCATGACCCCAGAAGACGTTTCGGGTGTGCCAACACCACATCCAGGTTACATTGGTCTTCCACCTGTGAAATCCCGTGTATCGCTCCAGGATATGATCACCACATCTGTTGCATTGAAGTCGAATCTCGAGGTCGATATCGAGTTCCCGGACATACTACGGTCAGCACCGTCGTTCCCACCTGGTAATAGCTCGCCATCGAAAGCGAACATTAAACTACCACCTGAGTCGGTGGGAGATGAAGGTGCACAACTGCCATCGCATGTGGCGGAAGCGATTTCGAGCTTGCAGCGTGAGGTACTTTTGCTAAGGAGCGAACTCAACTTCGAGCTTTGGCATTCGAGAGAAAACGTGCGTCACATTGGGAGACTTTACCAGGATCATGTCCTCTCGGAGAACGCAGAGGCTGACCGACAAGCACTTGTAAGAGTTCATAGGTTGCTTGCTAGATGCAGTATTGATCCTGTACAGCATAACAAGCTGCGCCAATACAAGGCGCAAGTCCAGAGCCTTGAGCAAGAGCTGAAAGAACATAAAGAACAGTCTTCTTCCGCAAAGAACAAATATGCGGATTGGAACACAGAACTACAGAAGAAGCTTCGAGAATTCCGAGAAGAGAAGAAGGCATGGATCTTGGAAGCGGCAGCATTGCGTACCGCGGAGAAGGAGGCGAGGGTGAGGCCTCATTTCAGCTTGGAGAGGGGTTATTTGTTGACAGCTGAATAGGCGCTCTTCGTGGCGCAAGGAAATTTACTGGCGGACGCAGCGAAGGCGGTATTTGAACTGCAGACTCAGCAGAAGGAGAATCAGCACAAAATCGACCGACTCCATGACTACGAACGACAAATTGAGCAACACGTTCGCATGCAGAAGCTTTGGTAGGGTAACTCGCGTTTAGTGACGGTAAGTGAGGTATTAACATACAGCAGGGACGCAGACTTCCAAAAGTTCAATGCCAGAGGTGAAGAAATTGAGTTTATCAAGAGCAAATACAAGCAGATGGAGATGCTTCTGGAGAGTCACGACAAGGCACGCGACAAATTGGAGGACGAAGCACGGTGGGATTTTCGCACCTTGGCTTTGGCTTAGTCCCGCTCACGGTTGTATATAGGGCGCACCGTCGTCAAAATCAGGCTTTAGAAGCTAGGCTTGCGCTGGTGCAGAAAAGGTGCGAGGCCTCACGTCGTATACCAGAAGCAGAGATTGCTGCGATCGTCCGGGAAAAATCAGAGCTCGCAGCTGCGAATGCGAGGCTGCGGGAAGACAACGCAGAGTTGAAGGACGAAATGGATGAGATGCGGGCAGCGCTGGAAGGCCTGAAGGCTCAATTGAGTGGGCAGCGTGGACTGATCTACGAGCCACGACAACGGATGGGTACTACAGTACAGTAGTGTACTACAGTAAGGATCGTCTCGAATAGGCAAGTATGATGGAATGTTCCAGAAAGGACTCGCCTTTGTCCAAGCCACAGGACTTGTGGGCGGCAGCTGTCGAATCTTCTCGAACGAACAGAAAAAATCCGACTACTTAAGGACGAGCGACCAGACGCGTCCCTTCGCTGCTCGAGTTCCCTTCCCCTCACAACTCTCCATCATTCACCATCTTCCTGAACGGTAAATTGCATGTCCCATTCGCTGTTCCTCATGCGTATCTAACCCCTTATCTAGCTCAAAAAATGGCATCTGAGAGCTTTGGTTTCCAGGCCGAAATCAGCCAACTCCTCGACTTGATCATCAGTAAGTATTATTTCCGACGACCAATCAATCGTCGGCGTTGGCTAATCCGATCACCAGACACGTTCTACTCCAACAAGGAGATTTTTCTCCGAGAGTTGATTTCCAACGGCTCCGATGCTCTCGACAAAATCCGCTATTCATCCTTGACCGACCCCTCTGTTCTTGAAACTGGCAAGGAACTCTACATCCGCATCACCCCTGACAAGGAGAACAAGGTTCTCTCCATCCGCGATACCGGTATCGGTATGACCAAGGCTGATCTCGTCAACAACTTGGGTACCATCGCCAAGTCGGGTACAAAGGTCGGTTAACCTGTCTTCCATTCTTGCGCATTCTCTGACCGCGTTTGATCGTAGGGGTTCATGGAGGCACTGAGCTCCGGTGCTGATATTTCCATGATCGGTCAATTTGGTGTCGGTTTCTACTCTGCATACCTCGTTGCAGAGCGCGTCCAGGTCATATCCAAACACAACGATGACGAACAATACATCTGGGAGTCCGCTGCCGGTGGTACCTTCACCATCACCCCTGATACCGTCAACCCTCCTCTTGGCCGTGGTACTGAGCTTCGTCTTTACCTGAAGGAGGACCAGAGCGAGTACCTCGAGGAGAAAAAGATCAAGGACATCGTCAAGAAGCACTCCGAGTTCATATCATACCCCATCCAGCTCGCCGTGACCAAGGAGGTCGAGAAGGTCCGTCTTGTTTCCACTTCCGTCTTGTTTGATTCTGAACACCTTCTACAGGAGGTTGAAGATGAAGAGGAGGAAGCGAAAGAGGAGAAGGAAGAGTCCAAGATTGAGGAGGTCGAAGACGAGGAAGACAAGCCCAAGGACAAGAAGACGAAAAAGATCAAGGAGAAGGAAGTTGTCAATGAGGAGCTCAACAAGACGAAGCCCATCTGGACGCGCAATCCTCAGGATATCACCACTGAGGAATACGCTTCTTTCTACAAGTCGCTTACGAATGACTGGGAGGATCACCTCGCTGTCAAGCATTTCTCTGTCGAGGGTCAACTCGAGTTCAAGGCCATTCTCTTCGTTCCCAAGCGGTAAGGGATTGGCTTGCGATGCACATTTGCAACTCATCTCCTTTGCAGTGCTCCTTTCGATCTTTTTGAGTCCAAGAAGAAGCGCAACAACATCAAGCTCTACGTCCGCCGCGTCTTCATCATGGACGATTGCGAGGACCTCATCCCCGAGTACCTCAATTTTGTCAAGGGTATCGTTGACTCTGAAGATCTTCCACTCAACATTTCTCGCGAGACCCTTCAACAGAACAAGATCTTGAAGGTCATCCGTAAGAACATCGTCAGGAAATGCATGGACCTTTTCAGCGAGATCGCGGAGGACAAGGACAACTTTAACAAGTTCTACGAAGCCTTTGGCAAGAATCTGAAGCTCGGTATCCACGAGGATGCTCAAAACCGTAGCAAGCTCGCCGAGTTCTTGCGCTTCTACTCCACCAAGTCTACTGAGGAGCAGACCTCGCTCAAAGGTGCGTTTGTTTCTCTATGTTACAGAAATCAGCGCTTTACCATGACTATAGACTACATCACTCGTATGCCTGAGATCCAAAAGTCGATCTACTACCTCACGGGCGAATCCCTTGCTGCCGTGAAGGAGTCACCATTCCTCGAGGTCCTCAAGAAGAAGGGCTTCGAAGTTCTGCTCTTGGTTGACCCCATTGACGAGTACGCTGTCACTCAACTCAAGGAGTTCGAGGGAAAGAAGCTTGTCTGCGTGTCGAAAGAGGGCCTCGAGCTCGAGGAGACTGAGGAAGAGAAGAAGGCGCGTGAGGAAGAGGCCGCCCAGTTCAACGACTTGTGCACGACGATCAAGGAAGCCCTCGGCGACAAGGTCGAGAAAGTCGTCGTTTCCAACCGAATTACTGACTCGCCGTGTGTTCTTGTCACTGGCCAATTTGGTTGGTCATCGAACATGGTATGTATGGGTGAATCGTCGTGCCCAACCGCAACTGAATGATCATCTGCAGGAGCGTATCATGAAAGCCCAGGCTCTGCGTGATTCGTCGATGTCATCGTACATGGCATCGAAGAAGACACTTGAGCTGAACTCTCACAATGCGATCATCAAGGAGTTGAAGCGCAAGGTTGCGGAAGACAAGGCTGACAAGTCAGTCCGAGATCTGACGTACTTGCTGTTCGAGACGGCGCTGCTCACCTCTGGCTTCTCGCTTGACGATCCTACGTCGTTTGCCAAGCGCATCCACCGTATGATTAGCCTTGGTCTCGACGTGGATGAGGACGAGCCAATTGCTGAGGCCACGGAAGAGGCAGCAGCGGCTGAGCCTGCCTCGACCTCGGCGATGGAGGAGATTGACTAGATGTCGCGGAGAATAGTAGACCATGTATCTGTATAATCACCTTAGTTGCATCAGCATTGTCATGTCGCACAGTTTTTTTCGTCTATTTTGGTGGCCTATCACTTTCAAGAAGGGTTAGTGGCAAATCTACTTTGCGGACAGGGGTGGGAACGGCAAGACAAGAATGGGTGAGCGATTGTCGACCACTGCCAGTGGTTGCACGCACGAGACGAGTCACTCTGACTGTGACTGCCATATCTCGATCTGAGTGCAGAATCATATTGACATTCCGCATTGTTCGCCCATGTTGGACTGGTCACGACGCGAAAATGAAACAACAAAAGGACTTGAACGTTGGGCAGCAGGTGGCCCAAGTTGGTAACTCTGATGAGGCCCATCTAGAGGCAGGATTGGCCATCGACGCGACGGTGGCTGAGGTGGCAGAGTCAGGTTTCCAAAAGTGGAAATGGTGCAGGTAGCCTTGCGGCATCCGCCCGACGGTCGCGCTTTCCATTGTCCTTGACCCCCTTTCAGCATGATCCATCCCTCTCTTTAACTGCTCTGTATCATTATTCTCGCTCCGTACACAATGCCTGCCATCATCGCTCCCTCCCCGCGCCTCCCCGCTCAGCACTCCCCGCTCCTCACACAAGACCCGCTGCCCTTCAACCCGGTCCGTCATTTCCCCTCCTTTGTCCTCTTACCTCATACCATCCACAGCCCGCTGTCCACTCACGAACACTCTTGTCTCCACCCCGGCTCTTGTCTCCCATCAGACTCCACGATCCACCCTACCTCGCTCTCGTATGTCCTGCCCGCCTTCGCCCATACTCGCTCCCTCACATCTCACCCCACAGAGCTCTAAATCACCCACACCATGTGGTCCACCCCACAAGAGGCGCGCACCTTCTCGGCACTTTTCTCGTTCTACCAGGCGCCGTCGTCATGCACAGCGCGTCGACTGTCCTCTCGATGCCTTTGGGCGTCCATCCATATTCGATCAACTCCCTTGGATCTCGGCTCTTGAGATGCCGAGTCCCACCAACTGCGATATCGCAGACCTTTCCCAGTTGCCTCTCAACGAGGATCCTGCTGCATTCTCAGATACCATCCCCGCTTCTGGACCTGTGCGTCGCAGAAAAACATCTTTGCGCTCGAATCCTCTCGGGAGTGGCCATGAGTCTTCCCCTAGCGAGCCACTCCTTAGGCAACACCCTCGGCCGACCGATTCCTTTCCGGATTGTCCAAAGACACCCCCGCCTCGTGTCCCATTCGATCCCAGCAATGTCACTTTCCACAATCTCATGCCCGTCTTCCCACGCGGCGTCAATCCCAGCACTCCGTTCTGAACCTTCACCTTCGTTGTCTAATATCCACTCCCTCATCTTATCGGCATATAATCAAACGCTTACTTCCACCCGACGCAGTTAATTGCGAGCGTCTGCTCGCCATCTACAAAGTCAACTAAACATCATCTCAGCTCCACGATGTAGTCCTACCGAGATCTGCTTTTCATCCACCTGGCGTTGCAAAGACCACGCTTTATTTACTGCTTCATCACGGACCATGCCTGCGGCTTGGATCAGTAACATCTGTTTGTTCGCCCGCCCTTTCCTTTGTCCCTCTGCATTTCTTCCCCGTACTTACATGTCTGCATTCTTGTTCTCTCATTTGCACCAGTCCTCATGATTCGCATTCACGAATACGACGCCTATACATTCGACCATGTCGCATCTTTTGCCTTTTCATTGCCCAGAATCTTCCTGTGTTGTTACGATCGTAGTCGCATTTCCCAGATCGTTAGCTGTACTGCAATCCATCTCATCGAGTCCGTCACAGGGGGCGTTATGTAATCAGATATCTGCATCTGTACAGTTCTGACCTAATGCATTCCCACACACCTGATAGCTAGCTGTGTTGCTCATCATCACAACTTGACAATCTCGCAATGGAAAACGACCAGGTATGCGCCCCATGCCATCCGTCCACTCGCTCTGACCCACTTGTGCGCTCTGTGTAGGGAGTTCTCGTCGATCTCTACGTCCCCCGCAAGTGTGCGGCCACTAGTAAGTAGCAACGAGTTCTCAGAGACGATCTAATGCGTGTGCGTTGCAGACCGCCTCATTACCTCCAAGGACCACGCATCAGTCCAGATCAACGTTGTTGACGTCGATGCCAACGGCCGTGCGTTGAACTCGTACACCTCGTTTGCGCTCTCTGGGCAGGTCCGCTCACAGGGCGAAAGCGATGACTCTCTCAACCGGTTAGCGACCAAAGCTGGATGTGAGTGTTATTCCCCTCTGGGTGGGGCGGTGTGCTGACGAGTTTGCGCTCTTGCTCGCGTGTGTACGGGGATCGTACAGTGCTCCGGAATGTGTGGTCGTACCAAAAGTAACTTGACACCGTGTTGGCATTTGTTTTATCGTAATCCACTTTGCTCTCGCCGCTTTTTGTGAGGCGTGTAGACTTGGTTGTTGTAAAATGCAGTGACGAGTGGCGAGTGAGGAGCATTGCCACAATCGGATGACTGCGCTCGTCTGCGTCCGCCTTGAACAGCGAGAACGACTCGTCCCATGCGTTTTGGCAACTCTCACCGCACCTCTCTCTCCGAAAGTTCCCTCTCTATTATATCCGTAAGCCCGAATTTGAACTCTGGACGCATGTCCAAGTAAGTTACCCCTCTCTTACAGTCAGGCTCCATGGTCGAGATAAAGCGCATGTCCGGCAACGACGACCACACCTTGTCTCCATCTGCTGACGAGGAGAGCAAGTACAGACTCCTCTACAGCAAGTCCAAGGTCTACGTTAATCCCACCGCCTACGCAAGAGACAACATCCCTGGCTTCGTGGCGCTTGTCAAACGTGTACGTCTCCATCTGCCCCTGCCAAACGTACCTTATCACGGCTTGTAGGAGGCAGTCAATCCGACATATCTCCTGGCATGGATACCAGAGACTCTCTTGAACGAAAAAGGGACTGAAGAATGGGACAAGTTCGTCAAGATCGAGGAAAGGGCCATCGAGGACGAAGAGGACGAAGGTTGGAATGCATGTGGTAGTTCTGTCCTCATCCTATCTCACTGCCTTCTTCACAGACGCAGTCCTTATCGACTTACCAACTCAACGACCAGAGTCGTATGCGTTCTCTGTCCCTTTGACATCCATATATTCCCTCTTGGTCCACCCACCGACTCTATCGTCGTGGTGTGAGTACCCTTCGTCGCTCGTACGCGCTGACCCTCGTTGAATATTCGATCAGACGGTACTGTAGGCATCAACCTCATCAACGGTTCTACGCTACCGACTCTACACTTTCATGACGATGAATCGTTGTCAGTGGCACTTCCACCACGTAACCGACGAAACTCTTCGAATCCATACCCCCCATCCGTCTCTCCACGCCCTCCTGTGTCGTGGGGAGGAGAAGATCTCATATCACGTTTACGATGTTATGCCCATCTCTTGCGTTCAGCTCTTCAGCCAACCCTGTTCATAGTCGATCCTTCAAAAGCGGACATAGAGACACATTCCACTCAAATATTCGACGATGATGCGGTAGATGACATCCTTGCGCAATCATCATACGCAAACTCCCACTCACCGGTCCCAGCTCACCGTCGCCCCAGGCCAATTTCTACACCACCCTCCGGCGCGACTGATGCTTACTCGAACCGACCGTCAGTATTGCATCGCTCCCTCTACCCGCCTTCTGTTTCGACAACGCAAAATCCATCCCAAGCACGCCTCGCACTTCTTCAATCCTTCTCCAACATCACGCGTGCCACGCGCCATGCTGCGCAAAACATTCTGTCCCACCCCCTTGCAAAGCCCATTGTCCCACACCTTCCCGATCCCGTCAAGTCTCTTGTGAACGCCAACGGTGAATGGGAGTGGGGTAGTTGGGTCGAGAAAGGTGGTGTTGGGGAGTTTGAGAGTGCCCGCGTTTACCTCGCTCGGTGGGCGCGGATCGTAGCAGAGGAGGGTGATAGGGCGAGGAAGAGAGAGGCACAAGCGTTTCCCGCATCATCCGCAGATTTGGCAGAGGAGACATCTTCACTAGGGGTGTTTGAGTTACTGCATTCCACGGTCAATCTGCCAACACCAAAGACATCAAGGGATCCACGCAATCCCATCGAGGAGAAGGTATGGAAAAAGTGGTTTGCGGCCGACGGGCGGCCCAAAGTGAGGATTGAGGAGATGCAACGGGAAGTGTTTAGGAGGGGGATAACACCTGTGGGGACCCTGAGGAAGAAGATCTGGCCCTTCCTTCTGGGAGTTCACGCATGGGACGTCGATGCCAGCGAGCGTAAAAGGAGGTGGGAAGAAAAGAGGTTTGTATGGTTCCTCAAGTATATGCGAGATGTTCATGGATCCGCCCAGGAAACGCTATCAGGAGATAAAGAATGAATGGTTCGGCGTACCAGAGGTTTTCGATCGACAGGATGTTCTCGAGGAACGGCACCGCATAGATGTGGACTGCCGTCGCACGGATCGTACCCACCCACTCTTCTCGCATAGTTACGAAGACTCGCCCAGTGACCCCAAGGCAGATCGTGGTTACCAACGATATTCTACGATTTCACCTCCGCTCGCGGATATTGGAGCGCAGTCTCCCAGTAACGAACATATTGACCGCATGGGTGGAATTCTTCTGACGTATAACTTTTATGATAAGGCTCTTGGTGAGTCTCCCAGAGAACGCATCATATCCGGTGCTGACACATTTATGAATGAAGGATATGTGCAGGGAATGTCCGATCTTTGCGCACCCCTGTACGTTGTAATGGATGCGGAGGAAGAGTTGACATTCTGGTGCTTCGTCGAAGTCATGAATCGCATGGTGCGTCTCCTTGTAGCTGAGTGATCCGATACTTAATACCTGTTCAGAGCCAGAATTTCCTCCGCGACCAGAGCGGTATGAAGAAGCAGTTGTCTACCCTGCAAGAACTCATCAGCGTAATGGATCCTGAGCTGTATCGACATCTTGGTTTGTAGTTCTCTTGTGCTGCGTGCGTCACCTTCTCACTGCTGTTTGATAGAGAAAACCGAGGGTCTCAACTTGTTCTTCTGTTTCCGGTGAGCATTAAGAGTTTCTCGGATGCCACGTCTGACGTATCTCCTAGCTGGGTACTGATCGCTTTTAAGCGCGAGTTCCCTTTCCACGATGTGTTGCGGCTGTGGGAGGTGCTTTGGACGGACTATTACAGCAACAACTTTGTCCTCTTTATAGCACTCGCCATCCTCGAATCGCATCGGGACATGATCTTGCGTTACCTAGTCGAGGTTCGCTCATATATTTTATCAATTTACCAGACCAATCTCACCCTGCATACTCTTCAGTTCGATGAGATTCTGAAGGTGAGTATTGATGGTTCAGGTACCATATGTCCAAACGAATGTGACTTGTTCATACAGTATTGCAACGAACTCAGCATGACCATCGAACTCGACTCTACCCTTGCACAAGCAGAAGTGCTCTTCCTGTCTTATGCCCAGTTCGTGGCGGACATCGACCGACGACGGGCGGAAGAAAGCAGTCAATCTTCGTCTACGAGTGGCTTGATTCACCGCCAGAGTACTGCTAATAGTGATATAGTTGGTGGAAAGAAGGTAAATATCGCACTTCCGACGCTCAGCGAGAACATAAGAGAGCTATTGAAAGCGGGGAGGTAATATATGAGCCCGGCTTCCGCCTTTTGTTTAGTACGATACGAGTATACGCGTACCCTTCAAGTTAGACTGTATCGTTATACCTTGGACTTTTCGCGTATCCAAATCTCCGCTGTCTGTTACTGCCGCCAAGCGCTATGTCAAACTTGACTGTCTTGCGCGGGTATGCGCAAAAGGCGAAACCAGAGACATTGCCGCCCTCGATTCTGTTCGAGTATAGCGACAAATGTTTGACTGTGTTCGACACGTTCCCCAAATCGATCTTCCACTTTTTAGTCCTACCACGCGTCAAACCACCACTGAGCGTATCTGAACTCGCCAACCTTCGCACATTGCTCAATGGCGAGAAAGCACGCGCGAAACAAGTGCTCATGGATCTGAACGATGAGGCCGACAACGTTAAGAAGATGATCCGCGAAGAGATGCTGAGTCGGTACGGTTTCCAATGGGAGATCTGGACAGGATTTCATGCAGTCCCGAGCATGGAGTAAGTCTACGCTTTTTACCCCGTCTTCATCTCACTCAGGCTAGCGTCCCTATCCGTGCGTTCGCAGACATCTGCACTTGCATGTGCTGTCGAACGATCTATGTTCGGAAAAGATGAAACACAAGAAACATTATAATTCGTTTCACCCCAAGCTCGGCTTTTTCTTGCACCTACGTGAAGTCCTTTCGTGGTTCGACGAGGAGTCGTCTTACTACGAGCGAGTACGTCCTCTGCATCGTTGTGACGCCCATTCCCTCACCGTGTACCCCTGTTTGCATTGACTCGAACAGATGTCCCGACTGAAGAAGAGTGACTACGAGTACCTTGTCAAAGAGAGCCTTTGTTGCTGGAAATGCGACCGGGACATGAAAAACATGCCTCTACTGAAAGCACACCTGCAAGAAGAATGGGACGAAGAAGCGCACAAGGAGAAGGCGAGGCTCGCGAGAAAACGCAAACGCGACGATGCGACGTCTGTTACCCCAGACGTATCGGACGACAAAGAACCAGAGCGCAAGAAGCCCTCTCGGGTGGAACTGAGCGTTCCAAGCCTATCGTAAATGACCACCCGAGATCAAGACACGCTTCTCACGAATCGCACAAACTGACACTCGTTATTATCCCGTACAGTGTACTTCCCACTCTCTGATGTTATCTGCTCGTCGTTCCACCACCAATGCCCAGTCCTATCTGACTTGGCAAAGTTTATTCTTGCGACGCTTGAAGCTTGAACTTGGTCGGATCCGTAAACGGACGACCGGACCGACGTGTGCCTTTAACTGTCATGGGACCGACTCTGATCGGGGGTTTCTGACACTATATAAACTGATGTGACTTGCATTTGATCGCCCCCGTGTACTACCCACCAGGACACCATTCATCGATGTATCCTCTGCTGGGATATCATCTCCAGGCTGGAGTGCAGGGTGTGTTGTCTCGGTGAGTGCCATTACCCCTGTTCACGCGATCCTATGCTCATTCGGGATTACAGGACTGACTGGAAAACGTCAGCACGTACGTATAACCCTTCACAGTCGAGGGCCGCCCGAAGTCTCCCCACTGGCTGTGACATGACTGACGTTGTCCACAAGATCATGGCTGTCGGATCTCGCAGGGCCTAAAGTTCGTCAACGAATTTATGATGGGCGTAAGTACCTATGAGGAAGTGAATGCCGACAAAGTCAGCGCATTTTCACCACACCTGAAGGACGTCAACGCCATATACATCGGTGAAAACCTCGATATTTGCACTGCTTGAATTTTCCGGGGGGGTGGCTTCCGACAGGTCACCCCCACACATACCACAGCACGAACGCCTGCGACTCCCTGAAAGCCGAGAAGCACGTATTGTGCAGAAGAACCGTGACGTGGCTCGCTCATCGCGGTTTCAAAGGAAAACAATGTCTTCACGGAAGCACCGCAAACGCGTTTTAGACCGGCTTCTGATTTGAAGGTGAAAGAAAACCGTCGATTCGGGGTCCTTGGTTTCTCCGTCGTTGTTCATGCCGATCTTTGAAACGGCTTTGGTACGTGCGTACGCTTGAGAGGGGATGGTGGTTGTTGACCTAAACCCAGAACTTCCTCCGGCCCATCGTATGCTCGATCCCGAGCTGGGCTGAGGGGCCGTCCTCGATCTATACGTACCCCTTCGTTCGCACTCATGTCTCGGCTCGTCAGAGGAAAACACAACAATGGTCCATGTCCGCTCAACTAGGTAACGAGCGATCGCTGTCGCGCGCCACAGACGATCCTTGCACTCTAGGAACACCCAGCGAACGAGCGCACCAAGCCCGCGAGCATCGCTGCCGCAATGTACAAGACCCCACACACCGGCGTCGACTGTAATACCTCTTTTATGTTGACCTTGTGCTCCCGGTCTAGTCTCGGACCATCCGTTTTCGTCTTCCCCATTTTGGGAAGGCTCGGGAGCTTCCGACGACTACAACAGTGTTACACACACCCGCTCCTTTTGGACGGGTACTTTCTAGAATGGACGGTTCGAGACTACTCTCGGTCCTAAAACAGGCTCGACACTCGCCGCCCATTTCGAGCTGGAGCATGGGCGTCATTTTGCACAGCCCGGGTGCCATCAGAAAGGCACGAGCATCGTTACTGCCCCCGTCAGGCTCCTTCGTCGTCCGATACTCGGCCGAAGAAGGGCGGCCAAGTGATGCTGAGTGTGAGAAGACCACAAACTTGACACATTGACACAGGGCGGTATTTCCAAGCAGACGATATGGCACGATGTACTCGGGATGGTCATAAGATCGAAGGCGAGTTGTGGAGCCACGATAAGAGCATTTTGGAAATGGTGGTGTTACAAGGTCGGTACCATTTGTTTCAGAATGCATTTTGACGAGATTCTTCACGCATAGGTGGAGTGCTGACAAGGAGGCTATAAATTGCCCCACGGTGTCGGTGTCGAAGAAGTACTGTATTAGACGAACAAAACCTGTGTGATCTTTTGCATTCATTTGTCCAATGTATTTACCGTCTTAGACCAGGCGATGGAACATCAAGGGGCGGATCATACTGTCTTAAAAAAAGCTCTATACGTGTTCTATTCCACGTTGATTGCATCTAAGGTAATGGTCGGGTTTCCGCTCACTCTTCCTCAGAGATGGCTCCCTCGATCCTAGTCGGAGAGGACTTGGCGGCAGCAAATCTCTGGGCACGGGAACGCTCGCTGGCCGCTCGGATGGCCCAAGTGAGCTCATAAGTCCTGCAAGCATCTAAGACTCTATCAGTCGGCGGGAACGCGCTGGGCTAAGATGGTGCACCTTCGTAAGAGCTGAGAATCTGAGCGGCATCAGGATCCTCTTCGATGTCCTCAATGACATCGACCCAGTTAGAAACCTGAGGAATTTGCGTAAAGTATAACAAGCGCGACAGGAGAGTACGTACTTCAGAGAAGAACGGGTCGTCGTCAGGGAAATTGAAGACTTGTTCATGGTCGTCTCCAGGCTTGCGGACATAGAGGATGGGCTGGACATACGGATTGACAAGCCTAGGGAAAAAAGATGATCGATCCAACCTCATTTCCGAAGATCAGCACTGACTTGAGGGAGTACCCGTCAGCATGGATCTCCAGCTCGCAACTGTAATTACGACCCTGGAGCGTAGCGACGTGGGTGAAGGAGCCCACTGCGCCCGAATCATATTTCCTGTGTTGTTAATGAGGCGGGAAAGGGTACGATTAACCTCATGGGTCCGGAGATTGGAAGAGTCATACCAAGTGGCGGAGGTGACACGCGGAATCCTGTTCTCAGGGGGAATCTTGCTCTCGTCAATGGCCATCTTGGACAGGTGGCCGGCATTTTCATCCCATTCAAGCGAATGAGCGACCACGGAAGAGATGTCAACCTCACCCCCAAAGTAACGGGAGAGATCGCAAAAGTGAGTGCCTTGCTCGACGATGGGGCCAGCGCTAGATTAATGTCAGAGCCGAGAATATGCGTCGATTCGTGTGGTATACCCACCTCTTGGACTTGTCCCACCAATCTGGCTTAGCAATTGCTTCGTAAGCGCAAGCGTAGCGAGCGATTGTGGCCATCACGACGAGGTTGTTTTCCTCGATGATTTGTTTCATCTTTTGGGTAGCTTTGAGGTACCTCAGCATGTACCTGTACACAGATTGGTCCGGTCCCAAGCAAGCGAACAAAGAAATTGCCGCACCCAACAGAGACAATGGCGCCGCTCTCGGAGATAAGGTTGGCGACCTTGAAGGATTCCTCGATCTCGCTCTGATCGCCTGTCGCAATAGGCTTCTCAACGAACATGGCAACGCCTGGGAAGTGCTTCTGGATCTGCACCTCGATGTCACGGCCTGGATGGAGGGTGCCTCGGAACATGGGGGGCGAACCGATGACGAAGGCACGGGGGCGCTCCTTTGGAGTTACGTTCTTGACGAAGTCGTCGAGCGTCTTGTAAACGCGGGTATCCCTGTAGGCAGAGACGACGAACGAGTCGCACTTTTTCTGGAGGACGGCAGCGGCACGGTCTGTCGCGGGATCAATGAGGGCGACGACCTTGAGGCGCAGGCCGAGCTTGCTATGAAGAGATGAGCATCGGACGGAGAGGCGGAGGAAGGGGTTCACTGTTCAAAGCGGAAGGAATGGTTCCACGGACCCTCGTCCGAACCTGAGAGAGGGTGGTGAACAGGATGCAGAGCCAAGAGGGAGGTAGCTGACCGAACATGATGTTGCCAGCGCCGACAAAGACGACGTTGAAAACGTCTGTGCCGCCGACGTGGGTAGCTCTGGACACAGTCAGACGATGAGGGCAGGATGAACGGAGGGACTGAACTTGTCCATGGGGACGAGCCTGGACGGATCGATGGACTGCCTTCGAGAGGCGAAACCTGCGGAATGGCCAGATCCGCGTCTGTCGGTACGGCGGTCGGAGCCCCTGCGGGAGATGGGTTTTGTGGAGGTCATTTCGAGGGAGGAGGAGAGCCTGCGGGACATGATGGTGGTGGTATGAGAGAGAGGGAGACTGGGGAGGGACGGAATTTAATCTCTCAGGATTATCTTGATGCACACGGTTGACGTGGGACAATCAAGCAAGGACGATTTCGGACAAGGTAGACAGGTAGCGTAGCAAAGAAAGCAAGACGGAATGAACGTGTAGGGTATCAAAAATGAACGGACGGTAATAAACGGATATCAAGAGCTGCCCTGGGATCGGGCGGGGTGGGTGTTGGCGACAAAGGAGCCTTGCTGCTGGGTCTGCTGCTCCTGCCGGCTCGCAATTTCCTGGCGTCGCCGTTCTGCAGCCTCGAGTCGCGCAGTCATCGCCTTGAGCTCCTCCTTCAACTTTTCGTTCTCCTGCGTCAGCTTCAACACGTTGCTCGCCCGCTTCTGCACTCGCTCGACGCTGCGGGTAACCGTGACTGATCGTGCCTGTGCAGGACACGGCGGAGGCGAGCTGAACTTACTGCGGCTCTGCTGATGAGTTTGTGCCCATGATGGAGTTGAACGAGAGCGTGAGGTCGAGGTCCGCCGCAGGGATCTCTGGCAGGGACGGAGATGGCGTGCGGGAGGCAGGGCGAGGCGCCAGGCCGTGTTGAAGCCTGTGGGGGCTGTGAGCGACACTGATCGGGTGCATCGAGGACAGATCGCACATTGGGCTCGACAGCGCTGAACGCTCGTCCATGTCGTCGTTGACGACGAGCACGAGGCTCCCTCGAGCGTCCTCAACCATACCGCTGTCCATTCCAGGTATATTCTTCCCACACAGTTAATGCGATCGGCCCTTATTATGACAGCCATCCGCCAATTCCCTTCCCCATCCTCTCCTCCTCCCCCCCATCCCCGTCGTCCGCGACGACATGCCCACCGCCCCCGTCGCCCTCATCGACGGCAGCGACGTCCTTGACGACTCTCCCGCCATCCTCCCCCACCTGTCCGATCCACACAACAATGACGTGCACGACATCGACATTCATGCCCCTCCCTTCTCCAGCTCCGCCCCCGACAGCATCCCTGTATTATCTATTCACGACTCTGTGTATTATAGCTCGTTTTCTGAATGCAGCCCTTTCTCTCATCTCTCCCCATATTCCTACCCTCCCCAGGACACCCACGTCCCGCATCCCGATCTGCACTTTGCTTTCCACAACGACTCCAGCCCCCACTTCGGCCAAAACAGCCCACACTTGTCCCCGAAACATTTGCACCACATTCAGGACCTTGGCCTTCGCGGCGCTTCTTCGCTTCATGACTCTCGCTTTCACTCGGCACAGTCCCCACCCTCTCTTGCGTATCTCCCTCCTCTGCACGACCTCGCCTGCCCACCGGATCAGGCTTCAGCCCCCTTTACTGTATCTTCGTCCCATCCCAAACCACCCGGACTCGCCCATACCCTCCTACCGCCCATCGTACAGTCCAATCCTGCAGAACTGAGCAGGGCCGACATCGAGGCGAGTCCCCCCATTTTTCCCCCGGCCTACAACTTATCCTCGCTACAGAACCGTTCCGCGATTAAACGCACAGTCGCTGGCTCCCCCTCCCAGGTAGACCCCTGTGCAGACGCCTTTCTTCGCGACCAGCTTGGCGAGGCAAAATGGAACACCTTCCGTGCCCGACTGTTCGAGCGACGTCTAGGTCCGGTCAAGTCAAAAATCCGTGTCAGAAGCAAAAACCCCAATGATGACGCCAGTCCCCTCCCTGGTGCCACCGCAATCGATTTTCTCGTAAAGGTCGAGGTCGTCAAAGAAGTCTTGCGAACCTATGTCCCGTAAGTCCTTTCACCCTTCTTCTGTGCTCCACCAGCGTGCTCGTGCGCCTGGACCTCGCTTACCTTATTACGCAGCCATCCGTATAATCCCCTCAAGTCATTGACCCATCCGTATCCACACTCTCCGTCAGGTTCCGTCACCCTTACACGCTCGACCATCCTCGTGCTTTCCGGTTGGTCAAATACTCAGTTCTCTTATTGGGCCCGCCGTGCCGAGGGCATCTCCGTTCTCGCCGCGCATGATGAGCGTCTCCACGCAGTTGCGGTCGCTCTACAGAGGCGCATCAACGCCGGCGGTGTTCTTTTAGATGGCACTGACGAAACTGAAATATACTCTACCGAGGGTTGCCCAAACGTTACCGGAAAGGGTCTAGACATCATCATCGAGGATGTCAAGAAACGCACAGGACTCAGTCCCTTTCTGCGCGGCAAACACTCCAGTCTAGACCCCTTTGGCTCTGCCAACAGCGATAGGGACGCTGGTCCAGGTCCCCCCACCGGTGTCCCTGCAGCGCCCATTTACATGCCCACATTTCAGGCAATGGAATATTCCCATTCCCCTGCAATCACCGCCTCCGCCGAATCTCCGACTGGCTGCCGTCCCAAGAAAAGGAGGAGAATAAGTGTCGCAGATTCCGTTTCATCATACGCCAGTTCCGGTGCTCTGAAAGTCGATCCTTCTGACGAGCCGACCAGCCATTTTAGTTTGCTCCTTGCTGACAATCCTCGATTGACACCGGACCAGGAGAGTGTATCGTCCTCGGACATGCAGCCAATTTCCCCGCCGCCAATGATAACTCTCCCGCAACTCCTCGACACACCGCATGTTGATGAAAATGGGCTCAGTCCGTATGAGCTGTCCTCTCATGGAATGCACGGCACAGACGACGGTCGCCCTGAATATTTTCCTGTCTCTAATTCACGGTCAGATCTCGACAATTCTGATACAGAAAATTTTTCACGGAAGATGTATTGTGGAATGACCAGGAGGAACTTTGAAAAACTTCCCAAGCTGAGTGCATGAATCCTATGTGATTTTCTTCGACTCCACCTTTTATTTCCCTTCGTACGGTGTCGATATTCCCTTTTCTTTTCTTGCCTTTTTTCTGTTCGTGCTGCGTTCGACACCGCGCTCTCTTTGACGTCTCGCAAACGGATGATAACCCCCTCAATGTCTGTACCATTTATGCATTCCATCACGTATCAAAATATGCCCACTTCCAGGTTACATTTCTCTAATTCTTGTAACACCACGCACACGTCGTCCAATGCACCTAGTTTTCGCTTTGCTAGCATCGTGTCATAAGTACTGTAGTTTTAGATCTTTGTTTGAATAAAGTTGTGGTCCACCCTGTTCCTCCGCAAACTCGCGACATGTCACGGCCCGTGGATCGGGAAAGTTGGCACGCTGTGGCCGGGATTACGACCTCAGGACATCGACACGCTCCTTGAACCAAAACACATGTCGTCCCTCAATGTTGCCAACCTCATCATCGCTCTTACCTCCCTCTTCTTTCTATTGGCAAGCTATGCCGTCCTCTTTAGCGCGTTCCTCCCACTACCCACCATCCCTGTACGTCCACGCATATCATCCGCTGCCTGGCTTTCACCTGACGTATGAACACCACCAGCTGCTTGACGTCCTGGCCCAGGACACGCACTACAAGTACTTTGCGCTGCTAATTATACCCACCAGCTCGTATTTTGTCATCGCAAATTGGGTCGGTTGGCAATATTATCAGAACTCGTGATGGCCCTTCCGAGTCCGAGTCGTGTCATGCGCCCACAACGGTTGTACTAGCATTGTCGTGATGGCTATTTTAAATACTAGCAATACATTCCCCGGCTCCCTTCGCCAGTCTGAATGTGCCTCGTGTGTGTTCCTAACGATCAGATCACTCACCAGTCGATCATGTAAGGGGGGACGCGCCTAGCCTTACACGCTTCCTGCAATGATCCATACATGTGGCATCTTCACATCACTCCCGAGAACCAACCTTTCATCATTTGCCACGTGTCGCTGTGCCATCCCGCATCACACAGATATTGTACGGCAATACTTTGCAAGTGTGTCCACATGCTTAATAGATTCGGATCCTCTCGCTATCACACTAAATACTACCAACATCGTGCCAGAGCCTGGGGGTGTTTAGTTTCCCAACATCCTGTCATCCACTCAGTCCTCTACTATCAATTTAGCCGCATGCCTCTAACCAAAATGACGTGTTGGCAAATTCAGGGTGGTGGTTCAGGCGATCGTGACTTCTCAGTGGGTGGTCGAGACCGCATCCGCACCTGTCTTAACTCTTGCCACAACCGGCTCCGTTCAGGTTCGCTCTGTGTTGGTGCAACAGACCTCGCTGGACTTGGATCACGGTAGGATGCCCTTGAACGTGCTGGGCTCGGCTTGCGTCGGGCATTGAAGCGTGGTCGTGGGGATGGCGGTGGCTCGTCAGTCGCCAGCGCGGACGATTTAGAAGGAGTAGGACTCGGTTCCCGCCCTCGGGTGGACGGTAATTTTGGACGAGTACGAGTGACCGGCTCTACACGAGGCCGGCTAGACAGGAGGCTAACGATACCGGGCTTTGGGGCCAGCCCACTGGAACGGCTAGCAAGCCTGTTTGCGCCTGCGTCTGAATCCTCAGTTTCGGTTTCGGAAGCCGCATGCCGACGGTATGCATTTCTCGTAGCCTTTAGTGCCAACGGACCGGTAAGCTTTGGTGTGGCCACGGGTGGGCCATTGGTAATGGTCGGCAGGCGTAGGTATCGTGCGCGACTGACAGTGGTTAATGATCGTCCTAGCTCGGCGGTTCTTAACTAGATCACTCACGCTATCTCCTTAAGGTGACGCTTGGTTTTGTAAGCTTGGCTCCACTTCTCCAATGCTCGTGCTACCCAGGTTCATTAGCGGATTAGGACTTTGATGAATCTCGAACGTACAAAGAACGGCTGTGGTGTGAATTTCACGTGCTTTCTTAGCCTGGAAGGCTTGAGGCATGGCGGCACGCCAAATCTCCCAGATCTTCGCTTTCGTTCGAGACGCACGGAACCGTATCGCTGGCAGAGACTTGCCGAAGTGATGTCAATGAAAGGGTAGTTCTCGGCGTAACTGTAATCACTCACTTTTGTCTTTGAGTGCCAGATCCCGAACGCGCGGAAAAGGAGGTTCTTTTGGCTCTGTTGCACTACCTGGTGGACCTTGAATGCAAAAGTCAGCCCTCAGACGACCGTTGGACAGGTGTGAGTGTTGGGAACTTACTATGGGGTGCAACTTTTCCTCCATGTACTTCTCTCTCCATCTATCCCACGCAACTTGCATGGACGCCCGATCAAACTCGGCATGTCTCTCTCGCAAGAGAATCCGCTTATGCCGCCGAGCGCGAGCCGCGCCAAGCCATTTGTGGAACATGCGCCGTATGTTTTCTACAAAAAGAAAGGGATAACAAATAAAAGGTGTGTTCAGTAAAATCGGTGCTACGGCCTGAAGAGAAAGACCTGCCTGCCCGTTTGATGTCAAGATGACTCTCCATAAGACTTAGGTCTTCGACGTGCCTTAAGCATATGTTTTTCCATTTTCTAAAAGCGAACCTGCGAGAAAAGTCAGACACGATTAATACGAGCAGGTAATATTTTTTTACTTCAGCACTGCTTGAGAATGCTTTTGACGGACTTCAAGCTCTCGCAGCTTAATTTCGATGACGCGATTTGTCCAGCGGCTCAAAGCATCAGCTAACATTCGCTGTGGACGAGGTCATAATTCCATAATTCCCCAACACCTGCAAAACTCACCGTATTAGCTCGAGTAATTATCTGCTCTTCGGCCGTGCGGTGCCATCGCCTTCGATTTGCCTTTGTCTGCCACACTGTATGAAGTCGTTCAGAATAGCCGATGGGACGCGGGCTTGTCAGGCGACATACTTTTCATGTATTCTGCAAGTCTGCGTGCTTCAAGGGCCTTGAGTTTGTTTTGCCGCTTCTTTTCCGCAAGCTTGGATTTCCATGCATTTAATGTCCGTCGTTGCACGATGAATTTTCCAACAATTTTCGCATGTTTAAGTAACTTCATCCTCACACGCAGTTGGACCCTCCACTTCAGGAGCGCATCATACTGTATCCGAGCAAGGTGACGTTGAATCGCGAAGGCCCGGCGGTTCTGATAGACAGTATAAACTTGACGCCAAGTCTCCAAGGCGGACGACAAAGTGGATGAATTGGACCGCATGTTGAATGCAAGCGCACAGTCTAGATACAATCAGTACCGTGTAAATCATGACTATGTATATTCCTTCACCTTCCAGCCGGCGATGGTGGCGCATCCGTTCTCTCCACACCGACCAAGCATCTTTGATAAGGCGCAATGCTCTGACTCTCTCGAGAAGTTTGCCACGCTCACGGGCTTTCCACACTCGAGTGACAGCTCGGATAAGTACGTCGTCCTGTCTAGCGAGATGCTTATCCGCTCGTTTTTCCATTCTCTGCAAGTACGATTAATCCAAGTGTTCCTGCATAAAACTCGTGGACCTACACGTATCCGATCTTGAACAGTCTTCCACGATCTAACTGCTTGCTTCATCACATAAACATCATAGAAACCGATGGCTGTTTGACGGTCATAGCTGCGCAGGTGGGTTAGTTTCCGGACCCCTTGTAATTTTTTTTGGGAAAGTGCACGTACGTATATTTCTTCCACCTCTGCATCACTTCACGTCTGACTCGGAGCCCGATCTTAGCTGTCACCGCCTTTTCGGCATCGCCGACTACGAGGGCTCGTTTCCAACGTTTCCAAGTTTGCACTACTGCACCACACGTTGTTCTGCGATAGAATTGATCTGCGACTGTTTCTAAGGAATCGAGTTTAGAGAGGCTTGACTTCCAACGCAGGAAAAACCGCAGGATGACGCGTTCGTTATACTGCAGCTCGGATAGGTGGGAGCGGAAAGATTGCCGCCACTTTGCCCAGGCATCCTTCTGGACCTTTAAATCACGCCTTTCGCGGGTGGTCTTCATTTTTGCTCGCATGTCATTTCGCCATGCAATCTGCCTTTTCTCCTTCAGTTTTGCCTTCCATAACATCAGCGCCGCACGCAAACAACGGGAGTTGGCAAGGGTAACAGCATGACTCTGTTTCTCTACAAGTGAGGCCGTGACATTACGCCATCGTCGGAGGGCTGACCCAAGGATGACATTGTCTCGAGCCTCAGCGACCTGTTGATCTGTCGTCTGGAAAACACCTGTAGTATTACTTGATTTGAAGTAATAGAATAAAGGAAGGTCCGCACAATCAACCACTGGTAGCCGAGAAGCCATATCTCCCAGGACCGTTCCAGAAGTTTGTCGTCGCGGAACTTATCCGCATCTTCTTCATCTCGCGCCACCTTGATTTTCTTCCATGCATCTTCTTCATTAATCACGCTGCCCTTGCGTTCACGGGATTGGGGTAGTGTTGGTTGAGCGTGAGGTTCGGGCCTGGGCAATTTGATTGGCGAGGGAGCACGCGGGGCCAGATGATTTCGAGGGTCAGTTGCAACTGGCTTGGAAGTGGGTCCTGTGCGGACTGCCGCGCGATAAGAAGGCGGGGTGTTCGAGGGGGGGGGCATCACGGCATCTGTGGTGTCTGAGGTATCGTCCCAAGCATGGACACGTTGAATTGCTTCCTGATAGGCATTCTGGGGTCGAGGGGTTGCCGGGTGGATAAGACTTGGAGGCAAAATGGGGTTGGCTGGGCGAGAAGCTGGGCGATTTGACATTCTTGTTTGTGACGTACCCTGGGGATGGCGGGACCCTGTGATACCATAACTTGTCGGTTCGTCGTCGCGTTCAGTATCGGACGAGCCTTCTTCCCGATCCTCTTCTGTCTGCTCCGTATCCTGAGTTGTCTCATCGCGGTCTTGATGGGAATGCAGAGTGAATACATCGTCATCATCATGACGCACAGGGGCCATAAGATACGCGGGCGAACGAGTCGGTCTCGGGAATGAGGGTTGTCGAGATTGGGGAGGGGTTTTAGGTCGAAGTGATGGACGCGACGGCACAGTCCCATAACCATACTGCTTCTTCACCGCATCCCACTTGACCTGCCAACTGGGTCCCCTCAGCTTACAGATCTCGAGCAGCCTTCCGTAGTGAACCGTTTCGGTCTGACTATCAAGACCCCGCTCGTGTAATTCGTCGTTGTAGGCCTTCAAACCCGAGAGAAAAGAGGTCGCGTTCGGTGCGATCCTCCTTATTACTGCATCGAGAAAGTCGGCCTCTGTAGGGGAGAGGGTCTGCAGTTCCGACCTAGATACCCCAGACGCTCGCGAGGCATCAGAAAGTGAGAGAGACGATGGAGCAGGTTGCAACAAGAACTTGGCAGGAGAAGAAGTATGGGCAGGTCGAAAACCAAACATGCCAGACACTAGACATACATACAGCAGGAGTACAAACGCGTTGTTGTCACTTTTTTACGCGACGCGACCGCCACGTGACGGTGCTTATCTAATCACCACACCCAACCCTCAAGCGATTGCTTTCCCCAGACCTGAAGCTGAAGGCCTGACAAACAGTCATCACGCGTCAGAAATATGCAACAGCCACACCACTCACCGTTGCAGTGCTTCCTTCAACCTCGAGATCTCAGCAACAAGCCTGTCCCTTTCGGCAACCAACTCTTCGATACGCATCTTCTGGCTTCGGTCCCTGTACTCATATTGAATTTTCTGTCGCTCGATTGTCTGCAATAATTTTGCCGCCTGGGTGATGTCGAATGATTCCATGTACCCCGAGAGTGCCCTCACTCTTGCCTTCATTCCATCGGCATAATCGAGCACATTCTCGGCGATAGTCGGCGACACGCTAGAGGTCGAAGATATGTCTTCTGGAAGCGAAAAAAGTGGAAGAGAATCTTCTTCTTGTGGTTCCCCACTACGACCGTCCTACGCAAGAAAATGTATACCAATCAGACTTCCGTGGGTAGAACAGCGCGCGGGTTATGGAGAGGACGAGTACCGACCTGACCCTGGGACCACACTGGTGGTAGGCCTTCACGTTCCTTTCCCTTCCTACTCCGTGTTACGGGAGAAAAGGGTCGGGGAGCGTCAGACTGTGCGACGCGTCGCGTGGTTTGAGGCGGCGTAAGTGGTAACCCACCACCAATAGTTACTGCATCAGCGGCTGGCTGTATCACAGTACCTTCAGTGGGAGAGGTCAAGCGTCGTTTCTTGGGGGTTGAGGGTTGACCCTCGTCTTTAATTGTAGATGTAATCGGTTCGGGGCTATAATCCAACCCGAGAAAACTGAAGGTCTTTCGTGGTTGTGTCTCAACTTCACAGTCGACCTCTGTGGGTACAGGCGAAGGTGGCTGAGGGATGGTTTGAGCACCAGAATACGGCGTGGAAGGTTCTGGTTCCTTTGAATGGCCAGGATGGCGGGTAGGACTTATATCTTGTTCGCGCTGTCTCAGGCCAGCCTCGATATCCTCCAAACGCTTCCTGCTGCTTCGTGGAGTCTCTGATGGATTGTTCAATGGCGAAAAGTGTTTATGCGGCGGGCGGGTGGGGGGTGTAGCGATTGGGCGTGCCCTAGTGCCCCCTTCCTTGGAGGGCCGAGGAGTGGTAGGCGAAACTGCTGACGAGTTTGAAGCATGTACTATCATGCTATCTTTTGGTTGTGGGAGTTGGTCTGCCCAATCTAAAGTGGAATATCGTGTTGGCACATGAGCACGTTGACGACTAGTTCAGAAGTTATCTTACACCAGAAATTACACTTGCTCGAGTCTGATGAGGGTCTCTTGCAACAGTAAAATTCACTATTAGCACCGCGTGTCAGCGTAGCGCAACCATAACAGCCTGAGCATCACGAATCGCACCGATTGGGATGTTTGGGGGTGCTCGACTTGCGTTTTGCTGCTTCCTCCATATGCTTGCAATAGACTTTTCCATCAGGACCAAGGCCACCGGATGCCATGACGCAAAGAGCTAGAAAGCAGTCTCAGACCCCTCAGCAAAGGATTCGCCACTGCTCAACAAGTGCGATAGTGCTTATCTAACTCGAGGTACAGGGGCAATCAAAATTGGGGCAGTACTTATATCGTGTCTCGCACAAAGCCCAGTGTACCAAGGGATGAAGCAAGAAGTTCCACGATCCGCTCACTCTCTTTTTCTTGTATTTCTAACAGCTTCTCCAATTCCGACAGTAGTTCCTCGTTGTCTAAGAGTATGTCCCCATGCATTTGAAGAAAGACGTTTTGCAACGTCTGGACGGCTTCGAAATCTTTGTGGGATTGTAGGCGTCGCTTAAGCGCATGTATAAATTGTCGCAGGTGGTCCAAGGTGACCAGTGACCGTAGCTCGATATCAGTCGCAGCGGGTGATAAACTCTTGATGTAGTCGAAGAGCTCATCGTCAGCTACGATGAGAATATCTAAGCACCAGACCAAACGAGGATGCAGCGGACATGCTCACAATTGCCCCCCTTGAGTTTTGCCAGTTTTGTTTGGAGAATGCTCTTCGATTTGGCCATGGTTTTGTCCAAGCGCGTCTTCTTCTCGATCTTTTCTTCCTTCCTGTCTCCGATGGCGAATCGATGCTCGACACCCGGCAATGTAGGGAGGAAGAAAGGTGCCTGTTCAGGCTTTTTGGGCGGCTCCGTCGGTTGGTTTCGTTGCTATGTCATTGTCCCATTCAATCAACTCAAGGGCAAAGCCAAGAAACTGTTATACGTACTTGAATGACTTCGAGGTTCAACAATGCTTGCCACCGTGATCGTGGTAGCAGAGTCAGAGTAACAAGGTCCCCATCCAGTTGAGGGGGCGTGGAGAAGATATCCACAGGTTTATCCTCTATTGTTAATCCAGTCAACGTTTCTAGGGCTGAGGACAAATGCATGAGTCAAGGCGTGATGGAGCTAAGCGATCGGGATTTACCATCATCCTCAACTTCTCCTTGCATCGAAGGCATCGAGACCTCTGCAATATCCTTCTCAGACAGCGTTCGAAAAGTGACTTCTGCAAATTGTGCTCTGTTTGCCCACAAGAACACCCCAACGCTATCCACATGTGCAGTCGCCAAAAAGTCATTTGCGGGCGAGAACGCGATACTTGTCGCGATACTTGGCGTACGGAATGCATCGATCAAGCCACCAGTTGGTATATCAAATGTCCGTATTACTGAATCGAGGGATGTCGATACTATCCAACGAGAGTCTGGTGAGAATGCCTTGGGGCTATTAGTAAATAGTATCGTCAAACAATTCGTGGATACTTACAACGTCAAGAATTCTAGCTTGCCCACATGACAACTTTCTGACTACCCGTCTTGTTTCGATATCAACAACACGAACTATCGAGTCTTCACAGACGACGGCCAACAACCCAGAATTTCGATGGAGAATCATAGAATGTGCAGATGAGGACAACGCCAGCGTGTAATCCAATCTAGTAGTATGGAAATCAAAGAACTACGCCCACTTGATGAACACTTTTAAGAGGACAAGTTGATATGAAGACTTACATTGATCGTTCCATCCAATGTACTCGCAATGACGAGACGGTTCAAAGCATCGGTGGCTAAACCTGTGATAGAGCGCTCACTA
>Ga0307508_10000844_pt1 | contig 35582 bp, 35 predicted proteins | sample 9_EM_MG_FD_203089 | JGI IMG/M metagenome (GOLD analysis project Ga0307508, IMG submission 203089) | Populus trichocarpa ectomycorrhiza microbial communities from riparian zone in the Pacific Northwest, United States - 9_EM | ecosystem: Host-associated > Plants > Roots > Unclassified | place...
TCATCGGCGCAAGTGATCCGAGATCCCGGCGCTGGTTTCGTCACGCCGCTCAGAGATGTGTGAAGGTAGGTCAAGGTAGATAGATAATCGTATCTCGATGTCGTTCGTCGTAGGCGATCCCGGATCATTTCGTCGCGCTGTCGGATGACCCGGTGGTCATCGGCGCAAGTGATCTGAGATCCCGGCGCTGGTTTCGTCACGCCGCTCAGAGATGTGTGAAGGTCGGTCAAGGTAGATAGATAATTGTATCTCGATGTCGTTCGTCGTAGGCGATCCCGGATCACTTCGTCGCACTGCCGGATGACCCAGTGGCCATCGGCGCAAGTGATCCGAGATCCCGGCGCTGGTTTCGTCACGCCGCTCAGAGATGGGTAAAGGTAGGTCCAGGTGTATAGATAATATATTGCGTGGAGAAGAATCTCCAGACTAGCTACTGCGCCCTTCCTTTATACATTTCCTTCCCTCTGTGGAATCACAGCTTGCCTGCAAGACTGACACAGTTCCTCCGTCTAACATCATGACTCGATCGCTGCGCCCAAGGAAAACACATGATCTCGCTCGGCCGCCGCGCGGCCAACAATCTACTCGCGGCAACAGGAGAAAGTACGCGCAAGCAGTAACAGTAAAGGAAAGGAAGACTGACGTACAACTTAATCAAGGGAAAACAATACTGGTAATGAACATGGGAGAAGGACGCGCAAGCTCAATCAATGGGAGACAAGAAACGTAGCGGAAAGGAGAAAGGACGCGCAAGTATAATCAACAGGAAATGACATACGTAACGATGACAGGTGAAGGACGCGCAAGTAAGATAACGGAGACGAAGGAGACAGGTCTAGACCGGCCAGCGGTCGGGGATATCGCTACCGGAGCGATATGGCGGAGAACGGTCAAGGCGCCTAAGCGCGGACGATGACTGCGGCTGCGGCAGCGGAAACGAGGACGAGCCACAGGGCGGCAAGGGTGAGAGTGGCACCGGCGCCGGCGCCAAGGAGCCTGTCGCGCCAGGTTCATGACATCAAGCCCTGCGGGTGAGTGGTTTACCGGCCTATCAGAGAAAGAGGAGATATTGGTTCTATGACCTCACCCCTCGTATCCCGTATTTTAGTTGCGTTTGCAGTTCGTCCGGAGATTAGCCCCTTAGGTCCGTTACGGCCGTAAGGTCTAATCCCGAGGCTATCTCCTGCCTAGACTCTCTGAAGCCGACTGGGCTCGACTTCCTTGCTTTCGAGCGGTATTAGGTAAAGTCTCACGTGCCCTGACTATGTAGCTATTTATTTTCCCTGGTGTCTCGGACTGAGGTGTAACAACCTTAGATATCCGCGGCGCCTACAACCTGGTACGAATGGCGGATGGGGAAGAGTGGAAGACAGCCTTCTGGACTTGATACGGTCTGTTCAAATCGCTGGTAATGCCATTCGGCCTCACCAATGCGCCGGCCGACTTCCTGGCTGTCATGAACGACGTATTTCGCCAGTTCCTGGACGACTTCTGCACGGCCTTCCTTGACGACATCTTCATATGCAGCAACACCTTGGAAGAACACAAGAAGCAGGTGTACAAGGTACGGAAGGCACTCTTGGACGCCAGACTCCACCTCAAGCCGGAAAAATACCACTTCCACAAGCAGGAGGTGAAGTATCTCGGGTTCATCATCACAACCAATGGTGTCAGGATGGACCCGGAAAAGGTTTCCTGCGTCGTAGACTGGCAAACCCCGAGGAATGTGACCGACATCCAGTGCTTCCTTGGGTTTGCCAACTTCTACCGGAGATTCATACAGGATTATTCCAAGGTAGTATCCCACCTAACCAGCCTGAAGAAGAAAGAAGGTGGGAAATATGTCCCCTTCGTATGGGGGCCGGCCCAGCAAGCGGCATTCGACGACCTTAAAACGGCATTGATGACCGCACCGATTTTGCGTCACTTCAATTACGACCGCGAAATAGTTGTGGAAACCGATGCCTCGGACTATGTTTCGGCTGACGTACTGTCCCAATATGACGACGAGGGCACCCTGCACCCTGTGGCCTTCTACTCCAAGAAACACAGCCCGGCCGAATGCAACTACAAGATTTACGACAAGGAATTGCTGGCAATAGTACGAGCATTTGAGGAATGGCGACCACACCTGCAGGGATCAAGCCACCCAATCCAGGTTCTTAGCGACCACAAGAACCTGGAATATTTCATGTCCACCAAGCTCCTCAACCGCCGACAAGCGCGCTGGTCCGAATTCTTCTCCCGTTTCAATTTCCAGATCGTGTACAGACCTGGGAAAGTAGGTGGGAAACTGGATGCACTGACTCGGAAGTCGGGAGACCTCCCTAAGGAGGGGGATGAACAGCTGCTCGCCAACCAGCAAGCGGTCCTGAAACCCCATAATGTGACAGACCTAGCACTCCACTCGTTGACCCACCGGGCCGACCACGACGATGCTGACCGCGCCGACCACGTCCAGCCCATTGCCGACCTTGCCGACCACGCCGACCATGCCCAGCACGTTGCCGACCACGTCGACCATGTCCAGCCCATTGCCGACCATGCCGACCACGCCGACCACGCCCAGCCCGTTGCCGACCATGCCGACCACATCCAGCCCATTGCCGACCATGCCGACCACACCCACCACGTCCAGCCCGTTGCTGACCACGCCGACCATGCCGAATGCCCCGCAACATCAGACCTATTCACAGAAGTCTACCGAATCGACTCGCTGCCCAACCAGATTCTCCGACAGCTCGAGGAAGGCTCCAGGCACTCGAGGGAAATCTCCCTGGCCGACTGCAAGGTAAGGGATAACAGGCTGATCTACTGGGACTGTATCTATGTGCCAGACTATACACCCCTTAGGCTGCGGCTCTTATAGGACCACCACGAACCCCCAGCCGTTGGCCACCCAGGACGAGCGAAGACCCTCGAACTCCTCACACGCAAGTACTACTGGCCGCAGATGCAAAAGGACGTTGACCGCTTCGTGAGGAACTGCCACACTTGCCGACGAACAAAAGCTACCCGCCACGCCCCGTACGGCCTCCTTCACCCCCTACCGGTACCGACCCAGCCCTGTCAGCACATATCAGTCGACTTTGTCACGGGCCTGCCCCCATCAAAAGGCTACGACACCGTCTGCGTATTCGTGGACCGCCTGATGAAGCAAAGACACCTACTCCCCTGCACAACGACTATCACAGCGGAAGGACTGGCTGTGCTCTTCTACGACAGGATCTTCCGTTACCATGGACTGCCGGAAACCATTGTGTTGGATAGGGGACCGCAATTTGCATCCAGATTCTGGAAACACCTATGCTCCTGCCTGAAGATCGACCCACGCCTGTCCACCGCATTCCACCACGAGACAGACAGTCAAACCGAGCGAATGTATGCGGTAATGGAACAACACCTGCGGGCCTACGTCAACTACCTGCAGAACGACTAGACTGACTATCTCTTCCTCGCCGAGTTCGCCGGAAACAACCAGGTATCGGACTCAACCACGCTATCCCCCTTCTTCGCCAACTTGGGCTACCACCCCCATTGTGACTTCGAACTGGACATCCGCGTCAACAATTCAGAGGAATACCGAGCCCAGACAGCAGCCGAACGCCTGCACCGAATCCACGAGGTGGCCAGAAGTGAGATGCGGTACGCCCAAGCCCGACAACAGGACAACGCAGACGTCCAACGGACCCCAGTACCGGCCTTCCCCCCAACGACCTCATCTGGGTGGATGGGAGACACTGGCGCACCGAAAGGCCAAGCCGGAAGCTGGAGAACAAGCACCACGGGCCCTACCGAGTCATCCGGGCAATCGGGACCCATGCCTACGAGCTGGACATCCCGAATGCCATCCAGAAGCACCGCACCTTCCCGGTCTCCTTACTACACGCCGCCGCCGACGACCCAATCCCAGGGCAAGTCATTCGGCCGCCGCTCCCAGTGATCGTCAAAGGCAAAGAGGAGTGGGAAGTGGAGGAAGTCTTGGACAGCCAAAGAATCCAGGGTCGACTGCAGTACCTTGTGAAATGGAGGGGATTCGCGGCACCAACAGGGGAGCCAGAGGAGAGCCTGGCCCAAGTACAGGCTGTCGACGACTATCACGAGTGCTACCCCCAATGGCCTGCACCGGCTCAGCTCGCTCTCGTGGGAACTCAAGCCTAAAGGGGGGCTACTGTCACTGCGCCAGACCACAGGATGCCGTCACGGAAGCGAGGGAATGCGGCGCTACGAAGTGCCGGAATGCGGCACTACATAGTGCTGGAATGAGGAAATGCGAGGTGCTGAGATGAGGGAACGGAAGTGCCGGAATGAGGGAGTGGGGGTTGGCTTGTGTCGGTGTTTGCTCGTGTCGGTGTTTGCTCGTGTCGGTGTTTGCTCGTGTCGGTGTTTGCTCGTGGGTGTTACGCGTGTGCGCGCTGGCCAAGTTCCTGTATATAACGAGGGCTGCCACCTGCCATAGATCCGTACGCAACAACTTGTTTATGCTGTCGCCGCATCCCTGTCCTCTGTCCTTGTCCGTGTCATTGCCCGCGCTGTCGCCATGTCCTTGTTCTCTGTCCTTATTCTCCATCCTTGTCCCGTGTCCTTGTCCTCTGTCCTTGTCTGTATCCTTGTCCACTGTCCTTGTCCGTGTCCTCGCCGCGCCCATTCCGCTTTACCGTCGTGCTGTTCCGCTCGACCGCCGCGCCATTCCACTCGACCACAACACCCACCCACTTGACCGCCGCGCCGTTCCGCTCGACTGTCGCGCCCGCCCGACCACCACGCATCGCTCCCTGGGGCCTTCCCCAGACCCACCCGTTACAGGTCCACATCAACTCTCTTTGGGACAGGCCTGGGTGGAGGGCACTGGGATGCTTGCACTGCGCCACCATGCGCGGTTTGCGGCGGGGAAACAGACTGAATATAACGTAACGGATAAGGTAACCGGACACGATAGAGAACCCAGACAGTAGAAAATCCACTAGTAGCAGAGAGGCCACTCCGCATATTACCCCGCCAGCCGAGTAAAAATCTGCAAACCGCCCAGTCAAAAACATCAGCGACAATATGGCATCCAGCAGACCCCGTCCAAACATCAAATCGAAGAAAGAGAAACAAATGGCAGCCAATGAAGACAATACCGCCGCTGCGCTAGTGCATAGAGAACGAGAAGGCACCTCCTTCCGTATGCTTGCCCTACTGTTCAATGTTCCGTGTTCCACCCTCGCCGATCACGCTCGAGGTGGGCTGTTACGTAAGGAAAGCCATGTACACCAGCAGAGGCTCACCCTAGCTATGGAGAAGGCGCTACAGGACTGGTGCAAGCAGTTGGATGACTGGGGTTTTCCGCCATGGATGGATCTTCTACTGGCAATGGCCAAAGCATTAGCCCAGCAACGGGCAGATGGAGAGGAGGATTCTATACTGGCTGGGTTAGGAAAGCGATGGCTGGGAAACTTTCTTAAACATCATCCGGAACTCGCAGCCAAGTATGGCACCCAGCTAGACTGCCAACGGGCATACGCTAGCCACCTTCCCACCCTACAAGACTACTTTCGAAAGCTGCAGGGATTGGTCCGCAAGTACAATCTTAAGCCCGAAGACATCTTCCATATGAACGAGAAAGGGTTCATCATCGGTCGATCATCGAGAGCAAAGGTGGTTTGTAGAGCTGGTCATCGGCCACCAAGGGTGACACAGGATGGAATATCGGAGATGCTTACAGTTGTGGAATGTTGCTGAGTGGCACAATACATGCTGCCTTCCTTTGCAATTTTCAAGGGAACTGCACAGTATATGGGCTGGCATTCAGAAACCAGCGACCCTGATGCGATGTTTGCCTGTTCACCTAACGGGTGGACTGATGACGAGCTGGGCTTGGAGTGGTTGTACCACTTTGACCGTTGCACTAAGCACCCGAAGAGGGGTAGCGACACTTGACTGCTCATCCTAGACAGCCATCGTTCGCACCTTACCCTCAAAAATAATTCAGTATAGTATCGACAACAACATTCAACTCCCATCAGCAAAAAATGTAATTCTTACCGGAGATACGGGAGCTAGCGAAGCTTACAGGAGCACCGGGGGTAAAATATAACTTTGTCCTTCGCTAAGGTAGCAAAGCTAGGGAAGTGACCACCACCTTACCGACGCAACCACCACATTAGGAAAGCTAGGGAAGCTAGAAAAGCTAGAAAAGCTAGCAAAGCTACGGACACACCACCAATCTTACTGACACAACCACCACCTTACGGGAGCTAGAGAAGCTAGAAAAGCTAGGGAAGCTAGGGAAGCTTACGGGAGCAACGAGTGTACCCTGTGAGCAGTTTCATTACTAGTTGTAATGCTACTAGACGCAGTTGGCTATGCTCTTCGATCGCCCAGAAAATCAATTATTGTATTTAAAATCTATATATACATTATGATACAAAGTCCAACATCCCAAATCTCGTCACGAAGTACAGAGCAGCTACAGCGGCGCATAAGGGCAGGTGAGCAACGCGTATTACAAGTAGGACAGGTAGGAGAGCGAGGAGAATGAGGCCGGCGTGGAGAATGATAGCAGACGAGCAACCGGTACGAGCAGTAGGCCAGCAAAAATGAGGGCAGACGAGCAACGCGTACGAAATGAAATTCAGTGGGAAGAATGAGGCAAGACGTGCAACGCGTACGAGAGGTAGGCCAGCGAGGAGAATGAGGCCAGACGTGCAATGCGTACGAGATGTTGTCCGGCGAGTAGAATGACAGCAGACAAGGAATGCCTACGAGATGTAAGTCAGCGAGGAGAATGAGGCCAGACAAGCAACGCGAACGAGATGTAGGCCACCGAGGAGAATGAGAGCAGACGAGCAACGCCTACGAGATGTAAGTTGGCAAGGAGAATGAGGCCAGACGTGCAACACGTACGAAATGTAGGCCAGCGAAGAGAATAACAGCAGACGAGCAACGCGTATGAGATATAAGTCAGTGAGGAATGAGGCCAGACGCGCAACGCGTACGAGAAGAAGGCCAGTGATGGCTGACATGGCATTTCTAGCACACGTTCGAATGTAGGTCAGCGGTAAGGAGGTCAAACAAGCAACGCATAGTAGCAGTGGCCAGCAAGGAGAATGAGGCCAGACGGGCAAGGCGTACGAGATGTTGTCTGGCGAGGAGAATGACGGCAGACGAGCAACGCGAACGAGATGTAAGCCAGCGAGGAGGATGACAGCAGACGAGCAACGTGTATGAGATATAAGTCAGCGAGGAATGAGGCCAGACGCACAACGCGTACGACTAGTAGGCCAGTGATGCCTAACACAGTGTTTCTAGCACACGTCCGAACGTAGGTCTGTGGTAATGAGGTCAAACAAGCAACGCGTAGTAGCAGTGGCCAGCAAGGAGAATGAGGCCAGATGGGCAATGCGTATGAGATGTTGTCCGGCAAGGAGAATGACAGCAGACGACGAACGCCTACGAGATGTAAGTCAGCAAGGAGAATGAGGCGGGACGCGCAACGGGTAGGAGAAGTAGGCCAGCGAGGAGAATGATGGAAGACTAGCAATGTGTACGAGAAGTAGGCCAGTGATGCGTAACAGGGCATTTCTGTAACGTGTACGATGATAGGTGAGCGGTGCGTAGGTTGGTGGTGGGTATCATATCAACTCGTAATGACTTGGACGGGGTGTGTTGCAAAAAAGCGAAGTTATGGGTAACTGGCTGCTGTGGCTGCACTTAGGAGATAAATGAACTGACGGGGGGCGCACTCGGCATTGTTGGTTGCGCTAATCACGTGACCAGTTTTTTTGTGGTGGTTAAACTTGACATCAACGAGCTGGAGTCCATCAGTTCATTGTGTTTCGAGATGTCGAAGTCTAGGTCTAGGCAATAGCGCCAAAATTTCAGTGGAAGTAAGTTCATGAGGCGGGTAGGCAGTAAACAATTGAATTGCTACTGCTACAGTCTTTGAACTAAGCGATGAGTAACTCCGCGATGCAAAGTTAAAAACCGGTCACGTGATTAGTGCAACCAACAACACCAAGTACGCCCCCCATCAGTTCATTTATCTCCTAAGTGCGGCCACAGCTGCCAGTTACCCATAACTTCGCTTTTTTGCAACACTCCCCATCCAAGTCATTACGAGTTGAAATAATACACACCACCAACCTACGCACCGCTCACCTATCGTCGTACACATTACAGAAACCCCCTGTTACGCATCACTGGCCAACTTCTCGTACGCGTTGCTCCTCCGCCGTCATTCTCCTCGCTGGCCTACTTCTCGTACGTGTTGCACGTCCGGCCTCATTCTCCTCGCAGGCCTACATCTCGTACGCGTTGCGCGTCTGGCCTCATTCTCCTCGCTGACTTACATCTCGTAGGCGTTGCTCGTCTGCCATCACTCTCCTCGCTGGGCAGCATCTGGTACGTGTTGCTCGTCTGCTGTCATTCTCTTCGCTGGCCTACATTTCGTACGCGTTTCTCGTGTGCCATCATTCTCCTCGCCGGACAACATCTCGTACGCGTTGCCCGTCTTGCCTCATTCTCCTTGCAGGCCACTGCTACTACGCGTTGCTCGTTTGACCTCATTACTGCAGACCTACGTTCGGACGTGTGCTAGAAACACCGTGTTAGGTATCACTGGCCTACTTCTCATACGCATTACTCGTATGCAGTCATTCTCCTAGCTGACCTACATCTCGTTCGCGTTGCTCGTCTGCTGTCATTCTCCTAGCTGGCCTACATCTTGTTCGAGTTGCTCATCTGCCGTCATTCTCCTCGCTGGCCTACATCTCGTTCGCGTTGCTCGTCTGCCGTCATTCTCCTCGCCGGACAACATCTAGTACGCGTTGCACGTCTGGCCTCATTCTCCTCGCTGGCCTACCTGTGGTACGTGTTGCTCGTCTGCTGTCATTCTCCTAGCTGGCCTACATCTCGTTCGCGTTGCTCGCCTGCCGTCATTCTCCTCGCTGGACAACATCTCATACGCATCGCACATCTCGCCTCATTCTCCTTGCCAGCCTACCTCTCGTACGTGTTGCTTGTCTTGCCTCATTCTTTTCACTGAATTTCATCTCGTACGCGTTGCTCGTCTGCCCTCATTCTTCTCGCTGGCCTACATCTTGTGCGCGTTGCTCGTCTTGCCTCTTTCTTCTCTCTGAATTTCATCTCGTACGCGTTGCTCGTCTGCCCTCATTCTCCATGCCAGCCTCATTCTCCTCGCTCTCCTACCTGTCCTACTTGTAATACACGTTGCTCGCCTGCCCTTATGCGCCGCTGTAGCTGCTCGGTACTTCAACAAAATTTGGGACGTTGGACTTTGTATCATAATGTATATATAGATTTTAAATACAATAAGTGATTTTCTGTGCGATCCAAGAGCATAGCCAACTGCGTGTAGTAGCATTATAACTAGTAATGAAACTGTTACACCTCAGTCCGAAACACCAGTGAGATTAGATAGCTATGTAGTCAGGGCACGTGAGACTTTACCAAATACGGCTCGAAAGGAGGGAAGTCGAGACCAGCCTGCTTCAGAGAGTCTAGGCGGGAGATAGTCTCGGGATTAGACCTTACAGCCGTAACGGACCTAAGGGGCAAATCTCCGCAAACGCAACTAAATACGAGATACGAGGGGTGATGTCATAGAACCGATAACTCCTCTTTCTCTGAAAGGCCGGTAAACCACTCACCCGCAGGGCTTGAGGGGTTTGCGCACTGCGGCGATCAGTCGGCTTATCGTTAGACCGACCAGGGCCAATAAAGTTGTGAGGACCGAGCCCTTGGGGTTCCGGGGCCTTGGCTGGCGGACAAATCTCCTGAGAAAGGATAGGAAGTTCGGGTTCTCTAGAGGAACCACGTGACGCCGCAAGAAGACTATATAGCTAGGCAAAATCCTGCTTGGTGAGGAAGAGAGGACAGTACCGAACACCCACTCAACGAAACATAAAACCCAAAAACAAGATCTAAGATTATTCCGTTGTGAATTATCGAAAGTAGCCTGATTGCCTTTGATTCTCTCTACCCTCCGGTCTCACCACAACCCCAGTGTCACACTATAATCTTGATCTCAAAATCACCCTACTTTCATGACTTGCTTCGACGATACCTACTTCGAAGACCACCTCTATCTACTCGAGCTATCTACCTTCTTGGAACCCAAGCCTCAGTACTCCTTCGACTACACATCCAATCAATCGATAGCGAGTTAGCCAACTACGAACAGTGGGATACATTCAGCGACGAACCTATCCCTACTCCCCGCCAAGAAAGCGATCACGAGCCCTGGAGGTGGTATACACAATACTGGCTCAACTGCGCCCACCACCATAAAAACGCCGAATTCACAGAAAACGAGCTCCAGGATCTCTGCTACTATAATTTCACCGACAACGAAACGATCTACACAGGACACTTCCTCGACCTCAGTTAAGATGTCTACCACCTCCGACTACTTCATACTTCGTCTGGAAGCACCCCGTGGGCTGCTGCAAATCACCAATGACGAAGAAGCAGAGGAAGAAGCCCTGGAAATTGACAACCCGGTGGCATGGATGCGGGCGATGGCCAACCATCAACAGCAGGCTGAGCAAGACTTGCGCCAACTAATGGACGTCTGCGGAAACACGCTGGACCGCACGGATTAACACGTTAGACGGATTGAGGCAGCGTACAACCGACTAGCGCAGGGAGCCCAATACGTCTATGAGCAGATGGAAGCCAAGGAGCAAATTTTGGGGGAATGGGTAAGGAACGAACTCATGGTATCCGCTAACGCGTATCAGGCGTTTACCCGACAAGTCTGGGAGGCTATTAATGAGCACTCTAAGACGAGCAAGCTACATCGGGTACATGAGGCAACACAGGTGGCCCGAATGCACGATGCGGTGGCGTTCCTGTCGGAAGCAAACCTGGCCAGAAACGTCATTCTAACGGAGTTCCAAGGTAACGTGGAGAAATGGGCTGCTGACCACCAGTAAAAGGTGGAAACGCTCGAGCGACAACGGAACAAGGACCGAGACCGAATGGCCGGCCTGGAGCAAAGGCTGACCCAGGCACAGGGCGAATTGCTGCGAGTAGCAACCACAGTACCTTTACCCGCAACCCCGGCTGGGCAAGCAAGACCCACTCCAAACCCGGAAGCACCGCCAACCCGATTGGTGCTAGGGAGTCCTCTACTCAGAGGAATCCAACAACGACGGCAGAGGCCCCAGGCAGTCCCAGCATCCCCGATAGTCACAGCCGTGAACCCCACGCAAGGACCACCACCGAGACCTCCACTAAGGCGAGCGTTGGCCTCGCCCTCGCCACCTACTAGCAAAGGCGACAACGACCTGTATGAGCGGAATCTTCCAACAGGAAGGAACCCACCAGGAGCATGAAACCCGACCGAGGACCAGCTGGCAACCATGCTCACACCAGGAGAAATAACCCACCTGGTAGGAGCAGGGATTGCGGAAGCAGAAGCCGCGGGACAACCAGCAAGGGAAGCCCCGGTACGTACGTCGAGATTAAAAATGGAGAACCCAGCAAAATTCGACTGCAAAAGTCCCACCGCCTTTAACCAATGGTGGGAATCAGTGACCATGTATCTGGGGTTCTACCTGGAAACGGTCGACAGGCAGAAAATCACTTGGGCTGAGACCCTACTGACGGACACGGCCCTGGTCTGGCACCTCCAGCGATACCAAGAATTGCGAGATAACGACACCTGGGTTAATTACTCCGCCGCTATCAGAACCGAATGCCGCAATGAAAGAGAAGCGGCGGATGCCCAGCTAAAACTGGGGCAGCTTAGATACCAAGGCGACATCCGTGCCTATATGACGGAATTCCGGGCGCTGAATAATTACGCGCGAGCCACGTGAGAAGGCCTCCAGGAGAAAGTGAACATCACGATGGGCGATTAAGTACTGGACATGAGGTTTGCCCACTACCTGGAAGACTTCGCCGATGACGAAGGCTTCCTACAAGCCACGTACCAAGCGGCCCTCCAGGTGGAAAAGAAGAAGGCCCTCCGCCAGGCAAGGGAAGGAGCAAGAACCCAACAAGGGGGCCCTGGGAAGAGAGACGACGACAGAAGAAAAGAATCAAAAAAGGACCCACTCGGGACCCGGCCCCGAACGGGAAGAAAGAGGAACCGGGCAGAAGGCACCCCGTGACCACGGGAAGCGAGTATGGCGGAAAAGAGCGATGGGCCTACGAGGCCACTGCGTTCGAGGGAGTCCCTGCCAGCGAAAGGCGGGAACATTCCAACACCCAGGGGTGTCACCGCTGCGGGTGGCCCGCTAATCGGGCGGTCCAATTCTACGCCAGCACTACGATAAATGGCACCAAACTCCCGAACGCACCATGAAAGGTAGCCGCTGGAACCAACTGTCAAAGGGAAGAAGAAGAAGACCTGGCTCCCCAAACCAAGACGCAAAAAATCTCAGCGGCAGAAGCAATGGACATGGAGCCACCCGGCCAAAACCCCATATGGGAAGAGGAGGATTATTAAAGGGTCAAAGGACGTGGCCGGGTCTTAAGACCAAAACCATCGTATGCGGAACCGGCCGAAAACGAGGCGCTGAGGAACCCAAGAAAGAAACCAGGCGCAAGAAACCCTGGGGTGGACCCCGACCGATTATAACCATGCTACTCCATGTGGGGCAAGAGAAACACCGAGTACATATACTGCTGGATACGGGATGCTCAGTAGCGCTGTTCAACAAGAAAACAGCCAGGTGACTACAGATACCTATGCTCAAACACGACCCGGCGATCCGCATCGAAAATTACACAGGGCAGAATGTGGAAGAGGCGGGAATATTTTATACCAAACCGCTACTCCTCCAACACCGGCGGCACTTCTCGAAGGAAGCTTTCGAAGTAACCCCCATGGAACCAGAAGTCAACATTTTGCTACCCTTTTGGTGTATATCCAAGCACCCGCCGCAAGGAATCTGGGAATCAGAAGAAATACGGTTCAATAGTCCCGGGTGCCAAGAAGCCTGCGCGCGGTACGAGCAGGAAGAGTTTTCACTTACCTGGGACGAAAAAGTGGCCCAGGACCCGAACACCCGGATAATAGGGCATATCTCGGCAGCCACCAAGGGTGATGCGCTGGCCAATGTCCCAGGAGAATTCAAATCCTACCTGGGGATCATGAGCAAGGAAGCGGCGGATGCGCTCCCTCAGCACCGCCCTTACGACTGCAAAATCGAACTCAAGGAAGCGGCCACGGCACCGTGGGGACCCATATACCCTTTATCAGAAGTCGAGCTGCAGACACTCCGGGAATGGCTGAAGGAGATGGAACGAACCGGGAAAATAAAGCGTTCAATATCACCAGCTGGGTCTCCAATCCTATTCGTACCGAAACCCCACGGACGAGGACTTTGCCTATGTGTGGACTACAGGGCCCTGAACTGGATAACGATCCCAAACCGATACCCGCTCCCACTTATGCTGGAATTACAAGACCAGGTACAGGGAGCCCAATGGTTCACGAAAATGGACCTCAAAAACGGATTCCTCCTAATTCGGATGAGGAAAGGAGACGAATGGAAGACCGCTTTCAGAACCCTTTATGGGCTATTCGAATTCCAGGTAATGCCCTTCGGCCTAACAAACGCACCTTCCACGTTCCAGGACAGAATGAACCACATTTTGTCTGACCTACTGGACATGGGGGTACTAGCATATAGGACGACATACTAGTATACGCCAAAACCGAGGAGGAACATGACCATCTAGTCAAAGAGGTTCTTAGAAAATTACAAGAAAACGGGCTGGTGGTCTCCCCGGAAAAATGTGTTTGGAAGGCCCAAGAAGTGGAATTTCTAGGATACATCATAGGAAGAAACGGAATAAAAATGGCAAGGGAAAAAGTGGAGGCAGTACTGGAATGGAAACCGCCCAAATCCCTAATGGAAGCACAATCCTTTCTGGGATTCGCTAACTTCTATCGACGTTTCATCCAGGACTACACGCGGGTAGCGTGGCCGCTGACGGAGCTGACCAAAAAAGAGAAGAAAGAGGAATGGAGCTGGAACCCAGAGGCGCAGGCAGCATTCGAAAAGCTCAAGCAACATTTCACCACGGCCTCTATTCAGGCCCACTTCGACCCAGCCAAGACAGTGATTATTGAGACCGACACTTCTGACTTCGCGCTGGGAGCGGTCCTATCACAACAAGATGAAGAAAATCGCCTCCACCCAGTGGCGTTCCACTCACAAAAATTCCAACCCGCGGAAATCAACTATGAAATTCACAACAAGGAACTACTAGCGGTGGTCGACGCATTCAAACACTGGCGACGCTACTGCGAGGGAGTGACACACCAAGTCCAAGTCTTCTCGGACCACCAAAACCTGGAATACTTCCCCACGACTAAGGTGCTAAACCGATGACAGGCGCGATGGGCCCAAGAGCTGGCAGGAATCGACTTTCGAATCTATTACCAACCAGGGACCCGGAACAGCAAGCTGGATGCGCTATCAAGACGTTCGGAGTACCAACAGGAAAAGGGGTGGGTGGAAAACCAGCCGACTACGACGGTTCTACAGACAAAAAACCTGGACAAGAAAAGCCTAGACGAAAGAAGAGGCATTTCGTTCATCTGCTCCTCAGCCCGGCTGGCATCACTCCAGGAATGGTAATGGACGGAGGAATTCCTGGCTAACGTCAGAAGGAAGGGAAAATAGACGAAGCCTACAGTCAGGCAAAGGAACAGGAAGCGGCGACGGAGAGAAGGTCGCCGAAGGACCGAAACGTCAAGGAACTAAGTTGTGAAGACAACCTGTTGTACCGACGGAACCTGCTCTGAATACCAAAAGGACTAGTGCAAGAAATTATGGAATCAGAGCACGATATGAAGGTGGCCAGGCACATGGGGCAGGACAAAACCATCGAACTAATCTGATGAAACTTCTGGTGGCCAAAAATGTACAAACGAATCTTCGACTTTGTCAGAACCTGCCCCGAATACCAGCAAAACAAGGCGTTCCATCACCCACCCTATGGGCTGTCCTCCCCGCTGGAACTGCCATACGCACCATGGCAATCCATAGCAATGGACTTCATCACAGAGCTACCGGTCTCGGAGGAATGCGACCAGCTATGGGTAATCATCGATCGGTTTACCAAAATGGCCCACTTCCTCCCGCTGAAGAAAAACAAGAAAACAACGGCAGACCTAGCAGTCGTTTTCGCCAAGGAGGTATGGAAATACCACGGTCTCCCCGCTGATATCGTGTCCGATAGAGACTCCCGCTTCACGTCGGAAGCGTGGAAGGAATTCCTACAGCTCCTGGGAATTCGACCTCGGATGTCAACGGCATTCCACCCACAGACCAATGGACAGGCAGAACGGCTCAACCAAACGATCGAAACCTACCTCCGAGCATTCACTAGGAAAGAACACGACGATTGGGCACGCCTACTACCCATGGCCGAGTTCGCTTATAACAACTCTACCACAATGGGCAACGGCATGTCCCCTTTCTACGCTAACTATGGCTTCCACCCAGTAGCCACGGGCATAAGGCCAATAGAACCCTTCAACCCCGCCAGTACGGTATACGCACACTGGATGACGGCCATACACGACAAATCCCGAGAGGGACTGAAAGAAGCACAGGAGCGTATGCGGCGATCCAGCGACCCGGGCTGGAAACCACCCCCAGCTTATTAAGTAGGAGACTTGGTGATGCTCAGCGGATGCAACATCAAAACGCGCCACCCGTCGAAGAAGCTGGACTACAAAAATCATGGTCCCTTCCAGATTGAGAAGATCGTTTCCCCGCTAGCCGTCCGCCTCACGCTGCCCCGGAAATGGAAGATCCACAATGTTTTCCAGGCCTTGCTGCTCGAACCCTACGGAACCAGCGAGCACAGGGCACCACCAGACCATTCGAAAGCACACTGAGAAGCGGACAACATCAAACAGTCGCAAGAATACGACGTTGACGTAGTTATTTCCTCGGTCGAACGCGGCCGGGGAAATAACAAAATAATCCTCTATCTTGTCAAATGGCTCGACTATCCGGAACGCAAAGACTGGAGGGAAGAACCGTTCGACAACTTTTCGGTAGGCGGTCTGGAGAAACTCCGGGAGTTTCATCAATAGAATACGTATGCGCCGAGGGACTAACGACTCACCGACGCCTAGGCAGGATGTCCACAGAAGGGTCCCCCGAAGCACGAGCGGTAGTAGGGATGAAGGGGCTGGAGGACTTCATCACACACACAAACGAAGAAAGACCCGCTTCTTGGGCACCGAGCGAAGAAAGACCCGCTTCTCGGGCACCGAAGCTCACGCAACGACGACCCATCAAAGGATACGTCGGACTCGATCGGACGGGAGCGAAACGGGAGCTGTAGGCGTTCGGTATGGCACACCTCTGTATATACACCTACGAGGGGCGAGAAGCGCACCCAGGCACGAACCCTGAGTTGAGAAGGTCACTCGTTCCATGTGTCCCAAGCCCGGAAAAACGTCATATGCTTCTCGTCCGCGATCAACCGACCTAGCCCGAGACAGCCGGAATGATTCCACGCCGGGGTAATTGCCGAGGAAAACGAAACCACCAACAGGAGGCGGATCCTGGCGGCAGACGAACCCCTCTGTGTGCACACCATTGGCTCGTCCGGCCTGTTCAGGCTTGGTCACTCCTTCCACGTGCCCCAACCGAAGGTCAACAGGATGCGCACTGGGAAAACTGGTGCTTTCGTCTCCACGAACATAGCTGCCCGGCGGGAGTCATCGATGTAGGAGTACGCACCGGCCTACTCCGAGGGCCCAACCTTCGGATTACAGAGAATGATGCCCTGATCCGATGGCTGGGAGGGCTGCAGGGGAGCAGGACTGCAGTCATGGGATCCCATCAAGGATTCTCAAAATACTCAGAAAAAGGGGGGCTACTTCGATAAAGGAACGTGCATAGCTTCGAGACGAAGCTAAGAAGAGGGGGTGGTAGAGTTACACCTCAGTCCGAAACACCAGTGAGATTAGATAGCTATGTAGTCAGGGCACGTGAGACTTTACCAAATACCACTCGAAAGGAGGGAAGTCGAGACCAGCCGGCTTCAGAGAGTCTAGGCGGGAGATAGCCTCGGGATTAGACCTTACGGCCGTAACGGACCTAAGGGGCGAATCTCCAGACGAACTGCAAACGCAACTAAATACGAGATACGAGGGGTGAGGTCATAGAACCGATAACTCCTCTTTCTCTGATAGGCCGGTAAACCACTCACCCGGAGGGCTTGAGGGGTTTGCGCAGTACGGGGATCAGTCGGCTTATCGTTAGACCGACCTGGGCCAATGAAATTGTGAGGACCGAGCCCGTGGGGTTCCGGGGCCTTGGTTGCCGGACAAATCTCCTGAGAAAGGATAGGAAGTACGGGTTCTCTAGAGGAACCACGTGACGCCGCAAGAAGACTATATAGCTAGGCAAAATCCTGCTCGGTGAGGAAGAGAGGACAGTACCGAACGCCCACTCAAGAAACAAAAAACCCAAAAACAAGATCTAAGATTATTCCGTTGTGAATTATCGAAAGTAGCCTGATTACCATTGATTCTCTCTACACTCCGGTCTCACCACAACCCCAGTGTCACAGAAACTGCTCACAGTGCACACTCATTGCTCCCGTAAGCTACCCTAGCTTTCCTAGCTTTTCTAGCTTCCCTAGCTTCCGTAAGGTGGTGGTTGCGTCGGTAAGGTTGGTGGTTGCGTCGGTAAGGTTGGTGGTTGCGTCGGTAAGATTGGTGGTGCGTCCGTAGCTTTGCTAGCTTTGCTAGCTTTCCTAGCTTCCGTAAGTGGGTGGTTGCTACGGTAAGATTCACTATCCTTACCGGAGCTACAGATGCTAGCAAAGCTACCGACGCAGGTCGTTCTTACCGACGTGCAGGGATAATATCTTAATTTTTCCTGATGCCTTTGTTTTCCAGCACATGCAACACATCTCCTCCAACCCCTTGACGTCGGTCTTTTTGCGCCCCTGCAAAAGTATTATGGCAAAGCGGTGGACGATTATATCTGAAATACTCGTACAGGTATCTTGAAGGGAACATTCTTGAGATTCTACAGTGCAGCATGCTGGCAAGCCTATACAAAGAAGAATATCGCCTCCGCCTTCTGTGCAACTGGGATTTGTCCCTTCAATCCTGATGCTGTTACAAGACTGATTACTGGTGATACCAACCCTGTCACAGTCCCAACCTCCACCGTAGCCACTTCGTCACAGCCGGCTGTCGATATTTTGTCCCAACTTAAGACTCTCCATAAGAGTCGCAATGTGTACCAGCAAACACAATTGGCAATTGAAGCCCTTCGCCAGACCGGTGATGTCAATGTTGCCATTGCTGTTGTCGAGCGCTATGGTCACACAACCCAGACAGCACTTGCACCGCGGAGATACAGGGGATCGAGCTTGCTGATGTACGTCGACAGTATGGGGGCAAGAAGGCTGCAGTTACCGACAGACAGGTGATCTCTAAGGCTCGGGTTATAAATGGAACCGATCTCATTAGGAAGATGGATGAGAGACAGGAGGTCGATCAGCTGAAGGAGGAGTAGGAGCTACGTAAACTGGCTCTCGGCAAGCTTAGAGTTCCATCTAGGGGAAAAAAGCCTAAGGTCTGTTTTAAATATCTACTCTTAATATTGGTTATTTTATTAGGGAGTTAGGCCAAGATTGAGTCTGGCTACGAAGAGGGAAGTGAGAATGCGCCGATTGCGATATCACCAACCCCAACCGCAGCGAACACACCCTCCAAAAAATCTGCCACCACTCGGGCACCCACAAAAAAACCTAAAAAAGAGAAGAACCCGGTACTCATCTATACTTCCGCAGTTCCTCCAACTTTTACTAACTCTCATCATTGAAATCTGTACGCTTTCAGGAGCCAGCCCCCACACTTGGTAGACCCCCATCCGACTTGCTCCACCAAGCTCCCATCACTCCACAGCGCTCTATCAGTCTGGCAGTACGCCCTGGAATAGTAAGTGATACCCCTCTTAATTTTTTGTAGATCTCACTAAGCTTTCAACAGCGAATTGTGGCTCCAGCGAGTCCGGGTCCCTCTGCTACCCGATGGACGATTAGTGACCCCGAAGAATGGAAAGACCTCTCAGTCGATACTAAGAGAGAACTTGCAGTGCTAGTTCCTAGGCTAAGTACACAGACAAGGCCTAGTTCTCATCTACCTGACCGGCCTTTAGCGATGAGTTTACGCAGCCGACGACCACAGGGAGGGTAGTCGTGTGGTGGATAGATTTCTGCAGTTAGATTAGCGATTAGAGGTCTTAGGAGCAATTGAATTTGGTAACACCTTCAGAGAAGGTTCGTCTATATATTCTCAGTGCTTGTACGAAATTTAGGCTCCTAGCTGGCTGTGGTTCTTGAAATCTGTGGAATATCCGGTCGCGGGCGCGGTCATCGCGAGTGTCCGGGTTCCATATCGTGTCCGGTTACCCTATCTGATACGTTACCCCTCGTCATGATCTAAATAGGTCGTACACGAGTAATGAATAAAAAAAAAACAAAAACACATGTCATCTCTTTAAACTCTCCACAACCCTGTTCCTCCCACACACCGCAACCTACCCAAACCGCAGCCCACGTATAACGAAACAGCGAAACCCCTCTCGATGGCGTCGCAATGCGACACTGACAAGACGCGATCCGACAAATGGTGCAACCAATTGTCAGGTCTCTTCCAACTTATCGCGGAGCACGTCGAAGAAGTGGACGAGCCGGCTCTACACACGCGTTTGACAACACTCCTTTCTCTCAACGGCTTCTCCAGTTCTCTCAGAATTCGGCTTCAGACGGCGCTTGCCCAGGTCACTTTGTGGGCTGATGATCCTGACTCTGTTCTGATGAAAGAACGCATTTTTGCAGTCGTCTCCGACGTTCCCACATTTCCCACCACGCGAGTTGACGCACTGGTGCCCTTCTTGTCATCGGTCTACCACTTTTGCTCCCACAATGACTTTCACCTGAAAAACACTAATGAGGGTCTACAGCAGTTGATAGGAATTGAACGGCCGGTCACACCAGTCGGCCGCCGAACGAGCGTTGCTGGAGCAGATATCCTCGCTACTACTGTGAAAGCCACCTCCGCGAGCCTCTATAGACCCATTTCTACTCTCGACGACATCACCCCACGGTTGGAGAATGAGCTGAAACGCCATATATGGTTCTCCAAGTTGGGAAATATGAGCTTTTTCGATCACTTCTTCCCAGAAATCGATGAACTGCCGGCCCCGAAATGCTTTCCCGTCAATCCACAGCAGAATAAAGTCATTGAGTGGTTTGAGGAGTACGACAAGGAGTGCCGTAAGGTTATGAAGCCAGGTAGCTGCAGGCTGTTTTTGGAGACAGCGGCAAACTAGCCCCTCAGCCATCCCACCATTAAGAGAAAACTCGACCTCTTTCTCTACGCACCACCTGAAGGATCCAACGTCAACGCGAATGTGGTTGGTCAGGATGCCATGAATACCAACCAGTCAGCTGGAAGCAAGAAGATGGGAAAGGAGGACGCGGAAAAGGGGAAGGGAAAGGAGAAGGAGAAGAAGGGTGAGGGAAGGGAGAACGAGACGAAGGGCGACGGGAGGAAGGAGTATGATTGGAAGTATGTTCCTGTTATCGCCGAGTTGAAGTGTGTTAAGGGTCTTACAGACCTCAATAAGACGGTGGTCTTGCAATTGGGGGGATATGCGCGACACGTCTTTCATCGCCAGCCAGATCGTCAGTTCGTTCACGGCTTCACAGTCATCAACTCCACCCTGCGCTGTTGGGTGTACGCCCGCTCCGGGGCATTCGCTTCCAGCTTGGTCGACCTCAGCACCACCAAAGGGCTGAGTGTTTTTTCTCGGGTCTACAATGGCTATCTAGGCATGAGCTTTACGGACATGGGATTCGCTGACGACCCCGACCCCGCCAACGCCGCCACCTCAACCACAAGTGCCACCACCGCCGCCCACAATACCATCACAATCGGAGACCGCGAAATCATCCGGGGTGAGCCATTCTTCACCACGCACGCCATAGTGACTCGTGGGACAACCTGCTGGACTGCACGACCAACAGACAGTGAGACTGCAGAGCTTCCATGGGTTTTGAAGGCTTCCTGGCGCAATCCCGGTCGCGAGCATGAGGGTATCATGCTCCAGTCTTGTCACCAACACAAGGTCAAGCAAGTCGCCGAGTATATCGCCCATGACCAGGGTTTGAGCATCCGCGAGATCCTTGGTGATCAGTACATCGAATCAACAGTTGCTTTTGATCACCGGTGGAAGATCAATGAAGGACCATCGTCGCACTCGCTCCAAAATAACGGCACCCAAACCCACACTGCAGTGAGAAAGACCATCTGTGCTGGTGAGAATATTCGGATCCAGTTGGCCACGACATCTATTAAGCGTCAGCTGGACGACGACGCGCCCAACGTACTGCCTGGCTATCCCCACAAGAAAGCCAAACTATCCGATTCTTGTCCTCGGCCCCTGCCGTCCTGGAGAAACAGGACAGAGGAGCAGCAAATGACCGGACAGTACGAACCGGTGGACACGGTGGGTTCTGAGGCGGTTGTGGGAGCGACTGAAATCCCAGTCCCGGACCGTATCAGCACGCGGGTGCTGATGGGCCGCGGAAAGCCCATCGACGAGTTCGCAGACCCTGTTGAGCTTCTCCTTGCCATGCGTGATGCTGTCCGAGGCCACCGTTCCCTGCTAATCGATGGCCACATCCTCCACCGCGACATCAGCGTCAACAATATTATGATCACCATTGCATCCTCTCCTTGCATTGACGGCTTTCACGGCTTCCTTATTGACCTCGACCACGCCATTGAGGCGGATGCTATTGGTCGCCACAGCTCTGTCCCTGAGTGCACTGGGACACTCGAGTTCATGAGCATTGATGCTCTCCAGAATTACCCGAGCTTCCAGCATATCTACTACGATGATTTGCAGAGTTTCATGTGGGTCTTTTTGTGGCTCATCATCAGCGACCGTGCCAACTGTCCTGCGCTTGGGCGTTGGAGCGGGAACCGCGATCCCGAAGAGATCGGACTCATAAAAGAGGCGCAGGTTGGTAGAGACAAGATCTTCGAGGTTGGGTTAGCTTGTTGGTTCGATCAGAATCTTGGGCAAGCGGTGAGCAATGCGGCCAGGGATTTGAGGAGGGCGCTGTTTCCAGTTGGTGAGAGGAAGGAGTTAGAGAGAGAGGATGTCAGGGATAGGTTGTACGACAACGTCATCAACGCTTTTGATGATGCGCTGGAGGTTGCAAGACGGGAGGTGAAGACATTGAAGAAGAGGGTGGTTGTGCCTCGGAATCGGGTGGCATATTAGGGGCCGCGGGGGAGGAGGGGGGGGAGATCTGTGCCTCCGGCTCGGCGTATTGATTGTATTATACGTTCTACCGTAGACCTTTTGAATGCCCTGCATTTTGACGCTATCCACTAGATCGCCCTACTTACTCGCGTCCATTGTGTGACGGCTGCAGCGGGAGCGGAAAATGTCCAAAGTACTTTAATGGGCTCGAGGAGCGGCAGTAGCGCGGAGGAACGGGCGACGTCGACTTGACGGGCGCCTGGCCGGAGTGAGCGACCTGGGAAGAGCGCCGCCGAAACGGAAGAATCGGAAGAAATGGAAGAAACGGCGAGGAGGTTTTATTAATATGATAGGGTACAAGTGGTTGCATGAGAGAGAGAGAAGAAGAAGAAGAGACAACACGAAAAAGAAAGGCCTCCTTACATACATACGTACCCATACTCATACTCACGCAAGTCACATACGTACTCGTGCTCACTTCTTTCATGCAACAGAACCCAATACCGTCGAAACCTCTAATGCCAATGTGTCCCAGAGCGATGCGCCGTCTCAGTCGGCGAACCTCCCAAATGCCGGGATCAAGCAACCAAGCCCAATCGCTCCAAACGCCGATACTTGCGCCGTTACACCACATGTGAGACTAGGACGTCCAGGCAATGTCGGACTCGCGGTAATATCAAACAAGTCGGGTTGGCGCGCGTAATGCCTCTCCCCAGGTCTCTTGGCAACATGAAGCGTGAGATCTCCGCGAAGAAGTGGGCGGGAGACCGGACCACCAAACGAAGTACCGCATGCCAAAGTGCCAGACGACCGATGGCGCAGTGGCCGGTAGCACCCAGAGGATCGCCTCGCGGTTCTACCAGACCAAGACAGGGCACCGTCTAACGAGACAGTATCTCAACTGGACGAAGAACCGGGCCACCCCGCAGTGCTGGTGGTGCCGTTTCCCGACGCAGGCCCGGAGCACCTTTTCAAGGTGTGTCCCGAGTGGAAGGCATAGCAGAAGACACTGTCGGCGGAGGTGAAGAGGGAAACCGGGAAGTGGACGGACCGGTGGAAGATCCGGGACCTGCTGGCAGACGAGAGGTGCAGCCGGGCGGTACCAGACTTCCTCTCCTCTACGGATGTGGTAAGGCGGGTACCGGCCGAGGAGGAGGATGCTGTGTACGCGTTATCTTCGTTGGAGGCGTGGGAGTGGCTGGAGGAGCAGCGAGCGGGGCGGAGAGGCTGGGTACCGCTGTCCCTCCGGTCTCCCTCTATCATGGCGGCCTCGGACGAGGAGTAGGCGGAGGGTTACGGTTTCGTTTCTTCCTTCTTTTGTCTGCATTCTTCTCTTCCTTGATCTTATGTTCTTGGGACAGGCCTGGGCGGAGATAGGCTCCATGTCTCTCGATCACGGACGAAACTCAACGCCTAAAATTCCCACGACTTCCCACCGAGAACACCAAAATTTTGCAACACTTCGGCCTCATTGACATCACGATGTCAGGCAATCCGCCGAATGCAGCCCTGTTGGTGACTGCAATTGACGGCGAGGACGAGAACGCTCTCCTAGGGGAGCTGGTAGGGAACCAGGAAGCCCTTTAGGAGGTGGAGATGGGGGACGATACCGGGATCGAGCTCACGGAGCTCGAGAGCAGCGTGGTGGGAGCGATGGAAGAGGAGGAGGGAGAGTGGGAGGGAAAAGGCCGTGGGATGCAGAACATCAGGTGTGCTGCTCCCGGCGCTGGGTAACAACAGAGCACGCAGAAATTTTGTTGGTGCGGAGCCCAGCTCAGCATGGGCGAACTGAACATCCCCTGTGGTCAGTGTTCTAAATAGACCAGTCCGGAATAATTTTGGGCAAGGTCGGGACTGGTCGGGATATATCCCGACCGACCAACACTGGGTCGGGTCTGTCGGTAGAGGTCGGTTTAGGTCTGGTTAAAAAGGCTGATTTTGTAAGAAATTCTTTAAGCCTATACGATGGTGCTACGGCCGGCTGTACGGGTACCTGTACCAGCAATTTGAAGTAACTCATGATTCATTAATTCCTTGGCATGTGCTATAGCTACACTATACCAAATCCTCCTCACCAGTCACAAAGGGCAGCCGACATCTGTTCAATCGGTTTAACATCCTCCTTCGTAGCCGCGATCATCCCATCCCTCTGTCAGCTTTTCAAACACTCGACAGCCTCAAGTACGTCGTCCCCCATACGGCAACTGCTATCTGAGCGAGTGATCTCTGCACCGCTGAACACACGTTCTGGCTCAGCACTCATTGCAGGGAGAGTGAGATATGTCAAAGCCATCCGTGCAAGATCCTCCCATTGCGGATCATGCAACCTATCATACCACCAACCAACTACGTCTCGTACAGGGTGGATCTGTGCCTCCTGCTGAAACTTGAAAGCAGTGCAGCATGTCGAGTTTGGCTGGTAGCTGCTTGTCACGCTTCAGCTAGACCCCGCCGGAAGCTAAGAAAAAAAAGTAAGAAAAAAAGTTGACGTTTTACAGTGTTATCGCGGCGTCTGCCGACGTCCGCAGAACTGGAAAGGTGAGGTCGGGATCGGTCTACTTTTATCCCGACCGACCAACCCTTAGTCTGAATCGGCTTATTTTATTTAGGCCGACCAACCTTTAATCTGAATCGGCTTAATTTTATATAGACCGACCAACCCTTAGTCTGAATCGGCTTAATTTTATATAAACCGACCAACTGTTGGTCGGGTCGGGATCTTGGCAGACCGACCTAGACCTGTCTGCCGACGTGTCTGGTCTATGTAGAACACTGCCTGCGGTAGACGAGCCGTATACAAAATGCATAAGTTATACCGTTTCTCTCCTAATACATATAACAGATATTGCATAAATATCACTCATTGCATAGGATACCTCGCATTGCATATCTTTACACCGCGATGCATATGATGGGCGGGGGGCAGTGTTCGACATTTGGAAAAGCAGTCAAGCGAGTAGGTCAGAGTATTGGAGTGAGCGAAGAAGGTGTATGTCACGGTGAGATGTCTGTTCGGTTCCAACTTTTGTGGTATTTTAGCGTATATTGAAGTCGATCAAATTGCATATTATTTTATGAGTGCCAAGACAGACATATCCCGACGTCGGCCGACATAGTCATAGTCGGTCCGACTTGCTACACCCGTCGTCGGGACAGTCTATTTTCTATCCCGACCGTGAAGTGCGAGGTCTGGTCGGTGTCTTGGCAGACCGACCAGAGCAAGTCGGCCGACCGGTCCGGTCTATGTCGAACACTGGCGGGGGGTGGAATGGATGGGCTACCAGGACAGATATGTGAAACGACCCATGCCACTTCCAAGATCGCTGGCCAACCTCAAACGTGAGATTTCGGAAAAGAAGTAAGAGGAGGCGTGGGCCTGGTCCAAGAAGAGGATCCGGGGGAAGAAGTACCGAATGCCGAACACGATGCACCCGAACATCTTGGTGGCGCGAGCGCCGAAGAGGCTGGCAGCACGGTACCATCAGCTCAGAACAGGACAATGCCGCACTGGCCAATACCTAAAGTGGACGAAGGACACGGACTCGGCAGAGTGCGGGTGGGGTCGATACAAGACGCAGACGAGAGAACTCCTGTTTAACAACTGCGACAGATGAAAGATGGAGCAGAAGATCCTGTGGGCAGAGGTACGAAAGAAGACCAAAAGAGGGAAGGACCGGTTCAGGATACGGGACCTGTTCGCGGATGAGCGATGCACCGGCGCGATATTAGATTTTCTACGAACGACGGAGGTGGTGGCGCTGGTGGGGCCGCTGAGGCTGCCACCGGAATCGGCGGAGACGGAAGAGGAGGCGGAAGGTTAGCGGGGCTTTTTCTTTTTCTCTTATTTACTGTCGTTCTTGCTTTCTCTTTCTTGAGACGGGCGCGGCCGGGGCAGGGGGAGTTACTGCGGGCCGCCGGCGGGCTGCGAGAGGCCGCGGCGGACGGTGAACAGGAAAAGACTGTATACACTATCGTCATGATGCAATAGGGTCGCACACGATTAACGAGACATCATCATCATCACCGCGATGCATATGTGTAGTCGTACAGCAGTCTGACTAAAAGTGGTCTCAAGCCACTTACACGTCGCGGATGAAATAAATCGCACGCTGCATAACACCCGGTCAGGATATTGGGAAATATGCTACGACGTGACATATATATTCTCTAGTCGGCAGTGACGGGACCGGGCAAGCTAGGCTGCAGGTAGAAAGGAATCAGACTTAGCGTACCGAGAGCGGGCAGCGGCGGTGTATACTGAGAGTGGAAGAGAGTGGCAAGCGGACAAACGGGGAATGGTAGAAATGAGAGGTCACAGAAGCAGTCCAGAAATGACAGGAAAGAAGAAACAGTCCTACGGCTAGGACAAAACTTGCCAAAACAGAGAAGTTGCGGTGTAAGAAAGAAAAGATGAAGTGAAGTTGTTAGATATATCGATCGCGCAACGAGACCCGCCGAGGCCTGCCTGGACCGCTGCGGGCAGATGCCCGTACGGAAGGTATCGGGTGGCGCAGGTGGCAAATGGCCACCGGCGACATCTAGGCCGCTGCGCGCAGATGCGCGGAAGGCATTGAGTGGCGCGGGTGGCCAATGGCCACCGGCGAGATCTAGGCCTAGCGGAGGCAAGTTGCCACCAAAGGATCTAGAGGAGCCGGTGATGGGTAATGGGTTGGATATGCATGTATACAAAGAGAGTGGTCTTCCGGTCTCGGTGAAAAGATTAAGCAGCGGAATTCCTACCTATCTATCGACGAATACATTTGACTGAATTGAACGATGGCTTCTTGTAAGGATTTCCGTCACCCATCGTACTAGTAGTGCTATTCACGGCATCCTATCTACATCCCACATCCTGTCACCGGCATCCTGTCTCCCATCCTGTCTCCCACATCCCGTTTCCCATTGCTCATCCAGTCTGGCACTCGCGCTGTCTAGAAGTCGTCTGTTCCACGTTTCCTCGTCCCTGTCCCACTGCGTCCTGTCCGGCGCTCCTTCTGTCCATCCCTTACCCTGTCCGGCATTCTTCCTTGTCCGGCACTCCTTCTGCCTTACCCATGCGCTGTCCGACACTCCTCCGATCCGGAACTCCTTCTGTCCGATACTCCTTCTGTCCGGCATTCTTTGCGAACAACCCTTGTTCTGTCCAGCACTCCTTCTGTCCATCCCCTGTCCGGCACTACCGTTCGCTCACCGTTCTCAGACCGTGAGCGCCGCCTGCTCACCCATCTTCGGTCCGGGAGCGCCATCCCCTGATCCGCTCTCAGTCCGGAACTGATGTTTGCTCGTCCGTTCTGAGTGAGTGCCATCTGCTCACCCGTTCTCCCCGCAGGAGCGCCGTCTGCTCACCTGTTCTCCCTCCAGGAGCACCGTCTGTTCACACCTCTCACTCCAATAGCGCTATCCTCTCACCGTTGTCATTGCATGAGCGCTTTCCGCCCTCCCGTTCTCTCTCCGGGAGCGCCGTCTGCTCGTCCATTTTCTCTTCGTGAGGGCCGTCTGCTAACCCGCTCTCTGTTTGAGAGCGCCGTCCACTCCTCTATTCACTGTTCGTAAGCACCGTCTGCTCACCCGTTCTCTCTTCGGGAGTACCGCCTGCTCATCTGTTTTCTCCCCGTGAGGGCCGTCTGCTCATCCGTTTTCTCTTCGGGAGCGATATCCACTCGCCCGTTCTCTCTCCGGGAGCACCGTCTGCTCGTCCGTTCTCTCACCAGGAGCGCCATTTGCTCGTTCGTCCTCTGCCCGGGAATGCTGTTCGTGAACTGTAGCTGAGAAAAAACGCTACGTTGCCAGGTGTGCGGAAAGTTAGGATCCTGACACTAGTCTTAGCCAATGACAACTTTCTCTCATGCCAAATGGCAGCGCGTTAGCAGTGCACATACATCAACAGCTTGTCTTTGGAACTCATACGTCAAATGGCATTTGTTGAAAAATATCGATTGACAGTCAAGATCAATATCAGAGTATATTGAACCAGTGTGTAGCACTAAAAGAGAAGTACGAGAATAGCAGCAAATATCCCACTTTTTCGGTTCCCCGTTGTCTCGCTCCAGCCGTTGTCACGTGCGCTCGATTTCTCGCGGGCTTAAAATTTCGCTTCGCTCCAACGTCTGGAAGTAAAGCGCACCGGAATGGGGGCTTTGTCCCGTAACGCACCACCCACCAAAATTTGACTCTCCAACAGCCAAACTGGCACTCGACAAAATTGACACAATTCTAAATCGTGCTACGAGGCTACGAAATCACCTAACAATCACCGCCCGTACCACCCCAGAACCCCACCTTAATGTGCACCACGCCGCGATGAGGGGGCTTTGCAAGAGAACCCAGCAACCAAAAACGAAGAAGAGAGTTCAACTGGGAGCAACATCGCAAGCAGTACTTAGATATCCCTAAGAGGATTATAACCGGCGTCATGTAAGCTAAGTATCTACTTGACGAGGCTTTCAAACTCTTCGAGAAATGAGCTCTATAGAACTGGTATATCGGGACGACCAGAACGCTTTGAGGGTGTTCCACGATGAACCGAATGAGTATGATCGTGAGTCAAAGCTGTAGGGAGTATGTCGTCGAGGTTTTGTACCGATGGCGTCCTGCGGTAATCAGAGGCCCGCCCAGGAGTTGATCCGCCACCGGTTGCCGTAAGTGGTGTGGATGCCGGCAAATAGGACGCCGAGGTAGTTCTTGAAGAGATTCCCGAATGTATCCTTGACGAGGTCCCTGAAGGTATCCTTGATGACTTTTCTTCCTCCAATCTGCCTCCAGAACGGCAGACTTTCTTCAAAGTCTTGCGGAGGTGCACGGAGTTATCACGGTTCTTACGCTTGTGGCTCGGTGAAGTGGGGATGATTGCAGGGCCGTATTATTGCATGATGTGCTTGGTCTGTCGTCTCGCGGTATTGCGGGTGGCAAGGTTCGTCTTCGCAGATATGCTATCCAGGATGTAACGATTTTGTTCTACTCGGATACGGGCCTCATTCAGCTGCTGTATGAGAGGCTCAGCCCGATCCATCTTCTTGACGAAAGGTCTAACCAGTTCAGCGGCCTGATTGTATTCTGCCGCGAGATCATGAATGACATACGCCGCAGCACCTGTGAAGCTCAAGCGTCCAAGTCTCAGGGAACGCCGGGTGATTTCTTCCCACGCATCTTCAGTTTCAACGACACCCGCGACAACCTGATGATCGGCATCCCACTCGGTGGCCACCATCTCCTCGATCCGCACGGGTATCTCATCAGTGTCCTGTACTGCGAGCTTTCCGCCACCACCACAAGAACTTCCAGTAAAATGTGCGCACATCAGAGAGCAGCGAAAAGAGGAGGAGAACAAGGTTATCAAAAAATTCTGTCTATTGTACTAGCGATGGTGGAGCAGTGAGGGAAATCTGGTGGGTACTTCGGGCTTTGGGACCAGCTATCAGCTAGGCCTGTACTGGGAGCACTCGGCCGCCACCACCAAAACTGTCAGAAAAGCGTGCGCACATCAAAGAGCAGCGGAAAGAGTAGGAGAACAAGGTTATCAAGAAATTGTGTCGATCGCAGTAGCGGTGATGAATCTGGTGGGTATTTCGCGCCTCGTGCCGATCAGCTAGACCTGTACTGGGAGCGTTCGTCCACCACCACAAGAAGTGCCACCACAACGTGCGCACATCAGAGAGTGGCGGAAAGAATAGGAGAACAAGGGTATCAAAAAATTCTGTCTATTGCAGTAGCGATGGCGGACCAGTGACGGAAATCTGGCGGATATTTCGGTCTTCGCGGCCAGCTATCAGCTAGGCCGTACTGGGAGCACTTGGCCACCACCACAGGAACTCCAGACAAATGTGCGCACCTCGGAGATCAGCGGAACGAGTAGGAGAACAAGGTGAACAAAAAATTCTGCCAATAGCAGTGGCGATAGTGGAGGAGTATGGGAAATCTGGTGGGAATTTCGTACTTTACGGTTATCAGCTGGGCCTATACTGGGAGCTTTCGGCCACCACCACCAGAACTGCCAGAAAATTGTGCGCACATCAGTGAGCAGCAGAAGGGGTAAGAGAACAAGGTTATCAAAAAATTCTGTCGATTGCAGTAGCGATGGTGGAGCAGTATGGAAAATCTGGTGGGTATTTCGGCCTTTGCGACCGGCTATCAGCTAGGCCTGTACTGGGAGCTTTCGGCCACCACCACCAGAACTGCCAGAAAATTATGGACACATCAGGGAGCAGCGAAAAGAGTACGAGAACAAGGTAATCAAAAAAATTCTGTCGAATGCAGTAGCGATGGTGGAGCAGTATGGAAAATCTGGTGGGTATTTCGTTCCTTCCGGCCGGCTATCTGCTAGGCGTGTACTGGGAGCTTCCGGCCACCACCACCAGAACTGCCAGAAAGACATGTGCACATCAGAGAGCAGCGGAAAGGGTAGGAGAATAAGGTGATCAAAAAATTCTGTCGATTGCAATAGCGATGGTGGAGCAGTGACCTCAATCGAGTGGGTATTTCGGGCTTTGCAGCTATCAGCAAGGCCAGTACTGGGAGCATACGACCACCAACACCAGAACTGCCAGAATATCGTGGGTGCAGCAGAGAGCAGTGGAAAGAGTAGAAGAACAAGGTTATGAAAAAATTCTTTCGATTGCAGCAGCGATGGTTGCGTAGTGAGGGAAATCTTGTAGATATTTTGAGCTTTACGGTCGGCTATCAGCTAGGCGTGTACTGGTACTGGAAGCTTACGGCCACCACCACCAGAACTACCAGAAAATCATGCGCACATCAGAGAGCAGCGGAAAAAGTAGGAGAACAAGGCGATCAAAAAATTCTGTCGATTGCAGTAGCGATGGTGAATTTGGTGGGTACTTCGTGCTTTGCGGCCACCACCACCAGAACTGCCAGAAAATCGAGCGGGAACACCAGAATGGACAGATCAATCAGACTATTGGTGCCGGCGATAGCCGGCGTGCTGGATCAAAAGAAGTGCGCCCAAAATTCGGGATTCCTCAGCTCTCAAGTGCTTTGTCTGATTCCAAGAGGCCACCAACTGCTCCCATTCGATATGCGAAGAAACATATTCCAAAAGAACTATTCGATGCATTTCCAAAGCTTCCTCGAGGTAGATCATCAAAGGAGAACATTGAAAAAATACATCAACTCATTGATGCTTACTGGGCTTTCCACTGCCTGTGACGGGACTAGGCCAGCCAGGGTCCAAGTAGCGGACGCGGACATGATGGCGCGTGGGCGAGCGGATGGCACCGCGGGTGGGTGGACAGTGCGGGGCAAGCGGGAAGGCAGCGGGATGAGAGGACGGCGCTGTGGGTGAGTGGACAGTGTACAAAGACTGGATGGTGCGCAGAGAGCTGACAGTGCGCAGAGAGCGGACGATGCACAGAGAGCGGTGGCGATGCAGAGAATCGACAGCACGCACCGAGTAGACAGAGCACACAACGATACCATAGCTACTGCAAACCACAGAATTTTGTGAAAATCTTGTTGCACTTCACTTTTCAGTGCACTCCGATATGCGCACATTTTTCTTGCAATTCTGGTGGTGGTGGCGGAATGCTCCCAGTACAGGCCTAGCTGATAGGCGCAACGCGCGAAATACCCACAAGATTGAGCTCACTGCTCCACCATCGCTTCTGCGGTCGCCAGAATTTTTCGATAACCTATTTCTCCTCCTCTCTCTGCTGCTCTCTGATGTCTCCACGATTTTTTGGCAGTTCTGGTGGTGGTGGCCGTAAGCTCCCAGTACACGCCTAGCTGATAGCCAGCCGCAATGCATGAAATACCCACGAGATTAAGACCCAACAGATTTCGCTCGCTGCTCCACCATCGCTACTGCAATCTACAGAATCTCTCGATAACCTTGTTCTCCTATTCGTTCCGCTGCTCTCTGATGTGCGCACGTTTTTCAGGTAGTTCTGGTGGTGGTCGAAAGCTCCCAGTACCAGTACACGCCTAGCTGATAGCCGACCGTAAAGCTCAAAATATCTACAAGATTTCCCTCACTACGCAACCATCGCTGCTGCAATCGAAAGAATTTTTTCATAACCTTGTTCTCCTACTCTCTCCGCTCCTTCTCTCAGGTTTCCACGATTTTTTGGCACCTCTAGTGGTGGTGGCTGTAAGCAGAAAAAAGAAACAAAAACAGTGAAACCCAGTAGCCTCGGATGCCTTAAAACTCATAACCGTGTAAAAAACCTCATGGGAAAACCACGGACATAGGAGAAAGAGTGCATTCACCAAAGAAAGAAAGGAGAGGGAAAGAAACCTGTTCAGCCACCCACGATGTGCTTCCCCTGGATACCAGGCCGATTCCCACGCCGATCCGTTGGATAATCTGTCAATCGATAGCAAGGGGCGCGCACAGCAACTCTGGCATCACCGAGCGCGTACGACGGCGACAACAGTAGGCACGTGCGACTGCTCCGGCATCGTCGAGTGCGCACCACTGCCTCATCCTCAAGCGCAGGCGACTGTTCCGCTATCGCCGAGTGCGCACCATAACTCCAAGTAACCGTTAGGCGCGTGCGACTACTCCGGCATCAGCGAGTGCGCACCACAGCCTCACTCGAGCGCGTGCAACTGCTCCGGTATCACCGAGTGCGCTCCACAATTCCGAGTAACTATTGGGGTTCAGAGAAAACGTACCAGTAGTCGGCTATAAGCCGTGAACCACAACCTCACTCGGGCAGTCCCCGAAGTTCACCTGGGCAGTTTGTGCAGAGGCTTTCTGAGACCATGTTTCTTGTCTGAGTCGTTCTGCGTCTTGCTTCAACTGATAGCTGGCTTTCTTGTGCCCTTCTCGTGGCAGTAGAAGCACCGTAGCCGCAAATTACTAAGTCTTTCGTAAGGCTTCCGATTGTCGTAACCACCGTATCCCCATCGCTTGCCGTGCTGAGTTCTTGCTGCGAATACTTGACGGGTAGTGCCGGCGATCTTGAGGTTTGAACCAACTTGGCCGTTCCTCCATGGCCATCAGCAAAAAACTGAAAAGTTGAAATATATTGCTTTTTTTACATCTGAGACACAAATTTTAAATAACTTTTCTCCATGTTTCAGCTAAAAATAAAGCACTTTTTTTTTCCCAAATCCTTACGGGAGTACTGGGTAAATTCTCTTCTTACAGGAGCTAGCGATGCTTATGGGAGCTATGGGAGCTACAGGAGTACTGGGTGAATTCTCAAATTTGCTGATGTCGTACGAACGTAGGTTAGCAGTGCGGTCGAGTAGCAGGCTATCAAGGAGGATGAGGGCAGACGCGCAGCGAGTACGGCAAGGAGGCGAGCCTGCAGTATGAGGGCAGCCGCGCAACGTGTATGAACAATAGTCCAGCAACGCGTAATTGGGCATTTAGCCAACGCGGACGAGCGTTGGCCATCGCAAATGAGGGGAGCCGAGTAGCACGTACGCGTGGTAGGTTAGCGATACGTTCGAACTGTAAGCCAGCGAGGAGAATGAGGGCCGACGAGTAGTGGGGACGAGCAGTCGGCCGGCGATGCGTAAAAGTACGGTTCTGTTGGAATATATGGATCGATAAGCGTGAAGATTGTATTACAGCATTATGCGGGCGCAAGATCTCTCTATATACAGGAAGGCAGTTAGGACAAAGGACGGAAGACTGCCCCCCGAGCCGGTACTCGGGGACTCAGTCATGTCCGGACGCCTCCTCATCTCCGGACGCCACCTTATTCTGACAGGTTCTGCAACCCGTAAGTGTCGATCAGCGATATGCAAGAGCGGGCGTTGCAAAATGGCGGTTGTGTTGTGGTTACACCAACAGCAGTTGCGTGGACTTAGGAGATGAATGACTGGGCGGGAGGCTACTATGTAGTGCGCTGAAACGCTGATCACGTGACCGTTTTTTTTTTGTTGGTGTTGGCTTTCGGTTTTTTTTTTTTTTTTTGTTTATTCATTACTCGTATGCGACCTAGTTAGATCATGACGAGGGGCGCGAGCCCATATGTACAGTCCGTTTCCCCGCCGCAAACCGCGCGAGGCGGCACAGTGCAAGCGTCCCTTTGCCCTCCGCCCCGGCCTGTCCCAGAGAAAGTGGAAGCGCACCAAGGGAATTACAGAAGCAAGAAGAAAAACAAAAGGAAAGCCGAACGAGGGGGCAGCCCCCCTACTCCGATTCCGCCGTCGCCATGAAAGACGGGGTGGGTAGGAACAGCCGGTGTTCCTCCCCCCCCTCGTCCTCGGCGCCGCGCCCCTCCGCCCTCCTCTCCTCTTCCTGCTCCCCCCTCTCCCGGAGCTCCCCCTCCGACACCTCACTTCCCGCAACCTCCACCTCCACCGCCGGCACTGTCTTCCCGACATCCGTTGAGGAGAGGAAGTCTAGTACCGCCTGGCTTGCCCCTGGTTCGGCGAGGTGTTGGCTTTCGGTGGCGATCGGGAGTGTGTTGGGATGTAGATGTCCGAACCGGCGGTGGAGTCAGAGTTTGACTGGGAGGCTGCTTGAGGATTATAGATAGCCGCTCGCTGTATGATACATAACGAGCCGGAATTGGGACCCCATTGCGCTTCGCGCTGTGAAGGCTACTGACGATGATTCGTCATCAGGCACGTGAACAACTGAGAGTGGCTTGGCGAGCAGTGAGCCGGCCTGTTTGCTTTCTTTCGTTCAGGACTTTCACTCCTTCCGTTCATCATCGAGACGACCACACCCGAGAATCCGTCAGCGTTTTTCATCCTGCACCCGACATTCACCCGTCCTGTCTCCTGCGTTTGCACGTCTCGTTTCCGCTCAGTCCTTGTCCTTGTCCTGTCCTGTCCGGCGCTCGTCAGGTTACGGTTCCCGGCTCACCACCGGCGACTCACCTGCGCACGGCATTCACCCGACCTGTTCGGCCTGCCCACGACTTGCGTTCGCTTCCAGTCCGGTGTTCCTCAGGCTACGGTTCCCGGCTCACATCCGACGATTTACCTGCACCTGACGTTCGCGCGTCTCTTGTCCGCCCGGTCCTTGTCCTCATCCTTTCCTGTCCGCCACTCGTCAGGCTTCGGTTCCTCTCCGCACCACCGAGTTCTCCACTTTTTTCTCCCCATTGCGACTCTTACAATGTCTGGCAGCTCACCTGCCCTGGATCCGCCGGCGATGCCCCCTGCTGCTGTCGAGCAGAGCAGAAACAGATCCTCCACTCCTATTCGTCACACATCCGATTCCGCACGGCGGTTCCATCCCTACAACTATCCGCTCGCGGCCGCGCCGTCTTCGAACGCGGGTCGCGAAGAGATGGACGAACTGCTGTACGGCGAGCTATTGAACAGCGTCGTCACCAACATTGATGACATGTGGACGCCGGTTCGGTTGCTGGCAGA
>Ga0307508_10000845_pt1 | contig 35566 bp, 38 predicted proteins | sample 9_EM_MG_FD_203089 | JGI IMG/M metagenome (GOLD analysis project Ga0307508, IMG submission 203089) | Populus trichocarpa ectomycorrhiza microbial communities from riparian zone in the Pacific Northwest, United States - 9_EM | ecosystem: Host-associated > Plants > Roots > Unclassified | place...
GAGTAAGCAGGGGGGCGAGCCGGATATATAAACAGATAGCTCCTCCGCTCATGGAAAAACAACTCTCTTCTCTTCTTTCATTTCCTATCTCCTCTTGTGTCTCCTCTTGTTGCGTGCATCGTAACAACCTTAGCAAATTCAGGGACGTCTCTGACGACCAGCAAGCAACGAGCCCAGTAACCCCCGAACAAAGATCTAGACCCCAGAGCTTCGAGTTCTCCGAACAATGCAAAAGAATGACGGAAGCCCCGGGACCCCACCTGTTGACAACAGAAATGCTGCAAACACTTTTAGCTACACGCGACCGACCGCCGCAGACAAGTTACCCAAAGCTCAGGGACCCAAAACCATTCGAAGGAGAAAAAACGAAATTCAAAACGTTCCTGACCCAGTGCGAGCTGAAGTTTAGAACAGAGAGAAACCGATTCGATGACGATGAGAAGAAAACAGGATATACATCCTCCCTACTGCGAGGGGTGGCATGGAATTGGGTGGAAACCTTCCTAAACCAGAAAGGTGGAATCAACCTGACTTGGGAAGAACTAAAGACCAATATGAAGCATGCCTTCGGCCAGGTAGACTCCGAGGAAATAGCATTTGAGAAATTCCAGAAGATCCAGCAGGGAAATCGGACAGCGGCCACCTACTGGGCCGAATTTCAGTGAATCAAAGCAGACCTCCCATATGCATACAACGTATGCATTGCACAATTCCAAGACGGATTACACCCCAAGGTAAAAAGGCACCTAGTCATGAGCGCAACCCCCACCACAGTCTTGGTGGACTACACCATGGCCACCATCAAAACAGATAGCCGCCTATGCAACCTCGGAGTCATTAACCGACGACCTACCACCAACCCAGAAGCGTGCTTCCACGTCAACACAAAGGAGCCTCCGTTGACACCCCCGGGAGACCCGATGGACCTCGATGCCACCCGACGATTCAAATTCGCAAGGGGAACGCCGAACCGATTCCCACAACAAGCAATCACGGGAGAATGTTACAACTGCGGAAAGAAAGGACATTTCGCAAAAGAATGCCCCCAGCCCAGGAAAGAATGAGTTCCATGGAGAAGATCATACATGGCCGCGGAAGCCACCTTCGAGGAGACGACCGAAGAAGAACCGTCGGGAAACAACAACCCTCGGGAATAAGTGCCGACAACCACCACCTGAGGGAAACACCTGTTGTCAAACCCAAAGAAGACCCCCCGTACCGAGTATGAACCGCCCGATACGACCGCGAGGAGAAAATTATGATCAAAGTATGAATCCAGGGGACAGACGGGAACGAATGCACCACTACAGCCTTGGTGGACAGTGGGGCATCAGAAAACTTCATCGATAAGGCCTATGCTGAGGCCAGCGGAATACCTATGCAACAAAAAACAACGCCAAGACGAGTATTGACAGTCGACGGAAGTGAGGTCACCGGCGGGCTGGTAACCCATGACGCTCAAATCCACCTAACCATCAACCATCACGAGGAGGACATCCGGCTACACTGCATCACGATCGGGAACGCCCCGATCATCCTGGGACTCCCATGGCTCAAACTCCACGACCCAGTGATAGGGTGGAAGAATCAAACCGTGAAATTCCACTCTGACCACTACGACGAGAAATGCCTACCCAGCTCACCAAGAGCCAACACAGTCCCAGAAGAAAAGGCCACAGAGCAATACTATAAGAAAACACCGGCAGCAGAGGAGAACAGGGAAATCGGCGAAACAGACCCATGGGAGGTATGCCAGACAGTAATCGACGAAATCAAAGAAACCTCCAGGATGAGCAAGTAACCAATTCCCCCAGAATATCATGAATTCCTCGATGTATTCACCAAACAAGAACCAACGACACCCCCACCTCACCGTATGCAGGACCATCATATCCCACTGGAGGAAGGGAAAACGCCACCATCTAAGCCCTTGCTACCCCTGAATGACGAGAAAACGAAGGCGCTCAAAGAATACTTGGATGTCAACGAAAAACGAGGATGGATCCGTGCATCCACTTCCCCGGCCAGAGCGCCGATCCATTTTGTGAAGAACAAGGACAAAGGACTACGCTTGTGCGTGGATTACTGACAATTAAATGAAATTACGGTCAAGGACCGGACACCATTGCCATTGATCGGAGAATCCCTGGATCAACTGTCCAGTGCCACCGTCTACACCAAACTCGATAGACGAGATGCATATTACAACCTCCGAATCGCAGCAGAAGACGAGTGGAAAACAGCCTTCCGAACCCAGTACGGACTATACGAATACTGCGTCATGCCTTTCGGGTTGACCAATACACCGGCGTCATTCCAACAATGGATAAACGAGATTCTGAGCGAATACCTGGATATTTTCTGTGTGGCATATCTGGATGACATCCTCATCTTCTCGCAAAATCTGGAAAACCACCGGAGGCACGTCCGAACAATCTTGAGACGAGTTGAGGAAACTGGGCTCACGCTGAAAGCATCTCAATGCGAATTCCATACAATGGATACAGAATACTTGGGATATGTCATATCACCAAAGGGACTGCGAATGGACGAAGAAAAGATCCGAACAATCAAGGAATGGAAAGAGCCAACGAATGTAAAAGGAATCCAGAGTTTCCTGGGATTTGCCAACTTCTATCGTCACTTTATCAGAGACTACAGTAAGATCACGACGCCCCTATCCTCCCTCACAAGGAAGGAATAAGAGTGGGAATGGGGCGACAAACAGCAAGGAGCGTTCGATACCCTAAAAACGTCAATGATCGTGGAACCCATACTACAGCACTTCAACCCAGAACGAGCCGTCACCATCGAAAAAGATGCCTCGGACTACGCCATAGGGGCAATTTGCTCGCAACCAGATGATAACGGAATTCTGCACCCAGTCGCCTGCTAATGAAGGAAACTCAAGGACCCGGAGCGCAACTATGATATCCATGACAAAGAGCTACTGGCGATCATGGATGCACTGCGAATATGGGATACCTATTGCAAAACAACGGGACCCAAAATCACGATTCTCACGGACCACAAATACCTCGAATATTGGAAAACGGAAAAAGATCTCAACCTACAGCAGACCCGATGGGGTGAGCGGCTAGCAAACTATGACTACACAATCAAATACCGACTAGGAAGATTAGCCGGCAAACCAGACATCCTCTCTAGAGAGTCAGGAGACTCTTGCTGGGAAGGGGATATGAAGCATCGACAAAACCACAGCTGAATCCTGTTACCCAAAGAAGCGTTTGAAGCACTTCAGGCCAATACAACGGAAACCATCAACCTCGAGATAGACAAGGAACTCCTGAATGAAATCCGGACACTAAGTGCAGCAGATAAAGAGATCCAAGAAATCCGGAGGAAAAAAGCGAGCGGGACCACCCATGACGGAAAGATCGCGCTAGGGTTATGCGAGGAAAACAGCGGGTTGCTAATGTACGATGGCCTCATATGGGTACCGGACAACGACACCCGGCAACTACGCATATTAAGAGACCACCATGACGTGGAAGCCGTGGGACACCCGGGCCGAGCAAGAACCCTGGAACTTGTTAGTCGAAATTTCTACTGGCCAGGGCAACGAAAGTACATCCACAGATACGTCGACTACTGTGACACCTGCCATCGCATCAAGCCAATCCGACACGCGCCATTTGGACTGCTAAAGTCACTCGAACTCCCACACTGACCATGGGACATGATATCAATGGACTTTATCACCGCGCTGCCGATGAGCAACGGAAAAGACGCATTATGGGTAATAATCAATCGCATCACAAAGATGGGACATTTCGTCGCCTGTTAGGGCGCCATGGACCCCGAAGACCTAGCAGACCACTTCCTCTGACAAGTTATAAGACCCCACGGACTGCCAAGCAGTATTGTATCAGACAGAGGGTCCGTGTTTACCTCAGACTTCTGGAAACAAGAAACGGAAGCACTTGGGATATCACGCAACCTCAGCACAGCCTTCCACCCACAAACGGATGGACAAACGGAAAGAGCCAATGCCACCCTCGAGCAGTATCTCCGGGCATACTGCAACTACCAGCAGGACGACTGGGAAAGGTTGTTGCCAATTGCCGAATTCTGCTACAACAACACATAAACCGGAACCACACAAATAACCCCCTTCTTTGCCAACTATGGATATCACCGTCGTTTCCTGCCAGACCTCGGCACATGGAACGAGGAGACACTGGAAGTGTCGGAATATGTCGCGGCACTAAGAAGGTTGCATGAAGAACTTCGAGCAGAGATCAAGGAAGTCCAAATGTCTCAAACAGAGCAAGCCAACAAAGCACGACATCCGGACCTGGTACTGAACCCAGGCGATAGGGTCTGGCGACGACGGAAACACATCCGGAGAACCCAACCATCGAACAAACTGGACCACAAGCTGATAGGCCCGTACACCATCCTCGAGAAGGTAGGCTGAAGCGCATATAAACTGGACCTACCGGCCACTGTCAGGATCCACCCAGTTTTCCACATCAGCCTCCTCGAACCCACAGCCAGCACCGAACCCATCCCAGGACACCAACAAACACCGCCACCACCTGTGGTCATCCAAGAACAGCAAGAGTGGGAAGTAGAGAAAATCCTCGACTCCCGATGCCATAGAAACCAGATCCAGTATCGAGTCAAGTGGACTGGTTTCCACGACCCCGATCGTACCTGGTATCCCGCTTGCAACTTTGAGTACTCACCCGACCTCGTCCGCCAGTTCCACGAGGAATACCCTGAGAAACCCGCACCCTAACTCTAAAAAACCCGATATGTCCACCACTGCCACTGTCGGCACCAACGAAGGCTGGACCTGTGCTGGCCGCAGCCACACCTCCCAGTTTCCCATCACAACCTCTGCCGATAACGAACAAACCGAACTACCCACCAACGAACCGAACAATGACTGGGGCATTGTCGCCACCACGACCGACGGATGGGGCGCCCCTCCAGCCACACCTTTGCCCCCGCTGTCCACCGCAGGACAGCCCCATACCAACGACCACGCATCCCTGCACTGGATGGCCTACTACGATGACTACTGCAACACCCACTGCCAGAGTAAGGACAATAACTACTACCCACGCCAAAGCCGCCGCCGCCAAGCGACAAACTGCGACTGCCCACTCCTACACCCTAACAAACTACTCGAAGTAACCCGTAAATGATGCCTCAACCCCGCCAAAGCATGTGCGGACTGGTACTGAGGAAAGCGGGTCTGCCCCGAATGCCAGTTCCTCGTGAACATGGAAAACCACCACCTCCGCTGCAGCACTGCAGCCCCATGTGAAACCTTGGTGGACATCATGCCACCACAGGAAGATCAGGAAAACATAAAACCCCCGGCCGCGACTACGGCACTACAGGAAGAGCAACTCGCCCTCCTGGGGGAAATCGTCACCATGATACATCAAACAACCACCCAGAACGTCTGCCGCAATCACGTCGTACACAGGATGCTCACCCAGCGGATGAACTAGTTCCACCACGCGGACCAACAGCAACTCAAGCAGATGACCAACACCCTGGGAGCCATCATCACCGAACAACAGCGAATGAACGAACAACTCCAAGCCCGGCAGCAGGCTAGCCGGCCCATCGGCATCTACCGCACCCCCATCCGCCGCCGGACCCTGATGACCTGACATGACCTCACCGGAGCTTCGGTCTGGATAGGGGACATACTGTCACGAACCTGGCGCGACAGGCTCCTTGGCGCTGGCGCCGGTGCCACTCTCACCCTTGTCGCCCTGGGGCTCGTCCTCGTTTCTGCTGCCGCAGCCATGGTTATCCTCCGCGCTTAGGCGCCTCGACCGATCTCCGCCATATCGCTCTGGTAGCGATATCCCCGACCGCTGGCCGGTCTAGACCTCTCTCCTTCGTCTCTGTTATGTTACTGGCGCGTCCTTTCTCCTGTCCGCTACGTTTGTTGTCTCCCATTGATTGAGCTTGCGCGTTCTTCTCCCATATTCGTTAAGAGTATTGTTTTCCCTTGATTAAGTTGTACGTCAGTCTTCCTTTCCTTTACTGTTACTGGTTGCACGTCCTTTCTCCTGTTGCCGCGAGTAGAGAGTTGGCCGCGCAGCGGCCGAGTGCGATTATGTGTTTTCCTTGGGCGTGGCGATCGAGTCATAATGTTAGATGGAGGAACTGTGTCAGAATAATGGGCATCCGGATATGACGGACTGCAGACGATGTCCGGAGATGACGGACCAGAGCCAACATGTCCGGAGATGACAGCTGCCTTAGTCTCCGAGCACCAGTTCGGAAGACAGTCTTCCGGCCTTTCCCTTTGGCGAGTCCCTCAGGCGCATTGTATATACAGAGAATGTTCCTCCTTTGACTTTGTATCAATCAACCAATTCACTATCTTCGTCTTTTATCGATCCATATATCCTAACAGTTTATGAGCCCGGATTGAACGCTTTGCCAATCCACTACCTATCGATAATCGCACCCGCCGTACCTGCTGCTTTGCGCCTCGCTTCTGCGTCTTATCCCTGCACTCTTGATTTTTAAGCCTCAACCCCTTGAGCCGCATCGCTACGCAACGACATCACCACCATGACCTCTACCTGACAAACTGTCAAATTTGAAGTCGCCGAGCTGCTTAATACATGCAACTACCATTCGTGGAAAAATGACATGAGAGCAGTCCTTACTGCGGAAGGCACCTTCAAGATCGTCACCCGGAAAGAAACCCCACCGAACTCTGAAACTTCTGCTACTGCCCATGACTTCTATCGGCGCGCTGACCGAGCAGCTTCGATGATCTACCTATCCGTCGAACCTACCATCCAAACCGTCATCAGCAGTCTTCCCGAGAATGAAATTGATGATCCGGCCTGCATCTGGGAATTCCTTGGCCAGAAATACGACTCTGCCTCCCTGAAATCCGGCCGAAACGACATCATCAACCGCTTTTATACCTCGACGATGAAGCCTGGGACCTTGGTCGCCGAATACATCTCTTGCCTGCTCGCCATTCGCCAAGAATTGGCCGGAACTGAAGAAGCGATCTTGGATACCACCATCATCTGCCACCTCCTTCGAACCGTACCTGAATCGTTCGCAATCACCGTTGGCGTTCTCAAAAACAAACCTTCGGAGGAGCAAACCGTGGACGCTGTTACTGCAGCCCTTATCGAGGAAGAGATATCGCTCGCACGAAGGAACGACCAAGTTGGTTCAAACCTCAACATTGCCGGCACTACCCATCAAGCACTAGCAGCAAGAACTCAGCATGGCAAGCGGCGGGGCTACGGTGGTTACGGCAATTGGAAGCCATACGGAAGGTCTAGCAATTCAGGGCTACGATGCTTTTACTGCACACGAGAAGGACACAAGGGAAGTGACTGCTGGGTGACGCAAGAGGCAGAGAGGCTCAAAGAAGAAAGAAGCTCTCAGCGAACCTCCACACAAACTGCCCGGGCGAACTTCGGGGACTACCCGAGTGAGACTGTGGTTCACGGTCTATAGCCAATTGCAGGTATGTTTTCTGAGCCCCAAACATTTGGGCAGAGCCGTGTACACGCCTTGGTGATGAGGAGCAGCTGCAGCGCCCCACACCGGAGTTGACGTATACGCTCCGGGAGCTGTGTACACGCTTGGTGATGACGGAGTAGCTGAGGCACCCCACACCAGAGCTGACACATGCACTCGGGGGAGCTGTGTGCGCGTTTGGTGGTGAGGAGCAGCTGCGGCGCCCAACACCAGAGCTGATGCATGCGCTTGGGGAGCTGATGTTCGTGCTTGGTGATGCAGGAGCTGCTGCGGCACCCCACACTGGAGCTGTCGTACACTCTCAAAGATGTGATTGCTGTATTCATTTGGGAATACGGGAGCTACTGTGGCGTCCCGATACCGGAGCAGTCGCGCATGCCTTATGATGGAGTTGCTATTTACGCTCAATGCTGACAATAGACAGATTTTCTTATGGATCGGCCTGGAAATCGGCCTAGTATCCAGGGGAAGCTTCCGGTGAAGCACTTGGCGGGTGGCTGAACAGGTTTTCCTTTCCCTCTCCTTTCTTTCTTTGGTGGATGCACTCTTTCTCCTATGTCCGTGGTTTTCCCATGAGGTTTTTTACACAGTTATGAGTTTTAACGAGGCATCCGAGGATACTGGGTTTCACTGTTTTTGTTTCTTTTCTCTGCAACTGTTTGTTGCTATACTGGCATTTTCGTTTTCTCCTCTTCTGCGTTCCTTTGCATCTTCCGTACAAGGGGAAGTGTCAGAATAATGGGCGTCTGGAGATGACAGCAGCCTTAGTCTCCAAGCACCGGTTTGGGAGATAGTCTTCCGTCCTTTCCCCTTGGCGAGTCCCTCAGGCGCGTTGTAAATAGAGAGAATGTTCCTCCTTTGACTTTGTATCAATCAACCAATTCACTATCTTCATCTTTTATCGATCCATATATCCCAACAAACTGTGTCAGTCTTGCAGGCAAGCTGTGATTCCACAGAGGGAAGGAAAAGTATAAAGGAAGGGCGCGGTAGCTAGTCTGGAGATTCTTCTCCACGCAATCTATTATCTCTCTCCACAGACCTACCTCTCTATCCCCGTGACTGGCGCTGCGACCATCCCTCCCCAGAACAACGAGCCCACGCAAGGCGTGTGAGAAAAGCCACAAAGAGACCACGCCGGGCGTGATGGATACTGCGAGAACAACGAGCCCATACAAGGGGTGTGAGAAGAGCCGCGAAGAGACCATGCCGGGCGTGACGGATACCACGAGAACAACGAGCCCACGCAAGGCATGTGAGAAGAGCCGCGAAGAGACCACGCCGGGCGTGACAGATATCACGAGAACAACGAGCCCACGCAAGGCGTGTGAGAAGAGCCGCGAAGAGACCACACCGTGTGTGACAGATACCATGAGAACAATGAGCCCACGCCAGATGTGTGAATACGCCGGAAGTGTGAGTACGCCAGAAGTGTGAGCAGGAGCGCTCGCTCTGCAGACCCAACCCTACGTTGCCTGTCGAGCCAGAATGGAGAAGTCGAGGTAGGATCTTGACACACAGATGCCCAGCGTAGCGATTTGCTTGGTCAGGCTGTTCATGGCGATTTGAAAGGTGGTGTTGTTTTGGGCGAAAAGCACGGAGATCTCGGCACTAATGGTTCTGGCAAATTGGTCCAGCAGGTTGCTGGTGATGATTTCGATGTCGGCACAGAGTGCAGCGTGCTCTAGGCTGAGTGGGGCTGCCATCTGGGGGGCAGTACTGGTGGGCTCATCCACGTCACCTCCGATCGCCTGCGTTGCAGTGACGTGTTCTGTGTGTTGAAAGTCCATGGCGTTGTCATCGTCTTCTTCCCTTCCTTCATCTTCGGAGTTGTCAGCGTCAGAGTCAGAGTCAGAGTCGGTGTCGTATTCCTTGCGCTCACGCTTTGCGGGGGAGGGTGACTGTGAGGCTGCAACCGTGGGAGGTTGAAGGTGTTGTTGTGAGGGGTGCTGCTGGGAGTGGGCTCTTGGGGTGCTGTGCACAGAGATTTCGGTGGTGGCCAGGGTGTTCGGGCGGAGAAAGGCGTTGAGGGATCCTTGACCGGGGTTGTTGGTGGAAATGAAGCCTTTTAGCGAGGTGGTGATAGTTTCGTGACGCATGCCAAAATCACGAAAAGCAGGTGGCGACAGGAGGGAAAATTCCCAGGTGGGTTCCGGAGGGGTGCAGCCTCAAGATAATAAACTATTGACCGACTCCTGAGGTGGGTTTCCGGGGTTGTTGAAAACTTAATTGGAAAAGAAGATTTTTGGTGTCACGAAAACAGTGAAGTTTTGGGGGGGTATTGTGAGGATAATAGATTGCGTGGAGAAGAATCTCCAGACTAGCTACCGTGCCCTTCCTTTATACTTTTCCTTCCCTCTGTGCAATCACAGCTTGCCCGCAAGACTGACACAGTTCCTCCGTCTAACATCATGACTCGATCGCCGCGCCCAAGGAAAACACATGATCGCACTCGGTTGCTGCGTGGCCAACACGCTACTTGTGGCAACAGGAGAAAGGACGCGCAAGCAGTAACAGTAAAGGAAAGGAAGACTGACGTACAACTTAATCAGGGGAAAACAATACTCGTAATGAACATGGGAGAAGGACGCGCAAGCTCAATCAATGGGAGACAACAAACGTAGCAGACAGGAGAAAGGATGCGCAAGTAACATAACGGAGACGAAGGAGAGAGGTCTAGATGGGCCAGCGGTCGGGGATATCGCTACCAGAGCGATATGGCGGAGATTGGTTGTGACGCCTAAGTGCAGAGGATGACCGCGGCTACGGCAGCGGAAACGAGGACGAGCCACATGGCAACAAGGTTGAGAGTGGCACCAGCACCGGCGCCAAGGAGCCTGTCGCACCATGTTCGTGACACCCGCCAGTGTATATGCATACTAGACAGAAGTGGGCTGAGCATTGGCCTTCCAGACGACTAATGTCAAGGCAAACAGTGTCCGTACAATGCATGCCACAGCTTCTGCCTTCTGGCCGAGGAGTGTCAGCGCATTTGCCTTCTGAACGCAGCATGTAACTTATAGACGCAGAATGTCAAGCCAAATATCTTCCAGATGACGCATGCCATGGCATCTGCCTTTCAGACGCGAAGTATCAGGGCATTTGCCTTCTGGACGCAGTGCGTGTCTTACAGATGCAGGGTGTCAAGGCAGATGTCGTCAGGACGAGGGGTGTCAGGGAATTTGACTTCTGAACACAGCGCGTGTCTTACAGATACAGAATGTCACAGCAAATTTCTTCTGGATGAAGAGTGTCAAGGCAAATGTCGTACGGACGACGCATGCCACGGCATCTGCTTTCTGGACGAGGAGTGTCAGTGCATTTGCCATCTGAACGCAGCGCGTGTCTTACAGACACAGAATGTTAAGGCAAATGTCTTCCAGACGACGTCTGCCACGGCATCTGACTTCCAGACGAGGAGTGTCAGGGTATTTGCCTTCTGGACGCAGCGTGTATCTTACAGATGCAGAATGTCAATGCAAATTTCTTCTAAACGCAGAGTGTTAAGGCAAATGTCGTACGGACAATGTGCACCACGGTATCTGCCTTCTGGACGAGAAGTGTCAGCGCATTTGCCTTCTGAACGCAGCGCGTATCTTACAGACGCAGAATGTTAAGGCAAATGTCTTCCGGACGACACGCACCATGGCATCTGCCTTCTGGACGAGGAGTGTTATGGAATATGCCTTCTGAATGCAGCGCGTGTCTTACAGATGCAGAATGTCAAGGCAAATGTCTTCTGGACGACACGCACCACGACATCTGCCTTCTGCACGAGGAGTGCCAGCTCATTTGCCTTCTGGACGCAGTGCGTGTCTTACAGACACAGAGTGTCAAAGCAGATGTCGTCCGGACGAGGAGTGTCAGGGCATTTGCCTTCTGAATGCAGCGCGTGTCTTACAGACGCAGAATGTCAAGGCAAATTTCTTCTGGACACAGAGTGTCAAGGCAAATGTCGTACGGACGACACGCGCCACAGCATCTGCCTTCTGGACAAAGACTGTCAGGGCATTTCCCTTCTGGACGCAGAATGTCAAGGCAAATGTCGTCCGGAAGACGCGTGCCACAGCATCTGCCTTCTGGATGAGGAGTGTATTCGCCATCCAGACGCAGCGCGTCTTACAGACGCAGAGTGTCAAGGCAAATGGGATCCAGACGAGGCTTACGATGGCACACCACACATAGGTAATAGCGTGGTCACGGTGGTAGCATCGAAACACGACTGTCAGGGCACGGTACATTGCAGCGAATACTATTAAACTAGCATTTGGTTCCAGCCATTGTGACTCAAGCCAGTTCTATTCATTACATCGAATTTACATCTATATACCACATCACCATAGAAAGCATAGCTCTACGTGACCGAAACAAAGGCAGTTTGCCGGATGAGACACGACACGACAACAACGATGTCAATGAAGATGGCGGTGAGGCTGCCGGCGGCAAAGGCGATAGCAAATATGACGCGGCGAGACGGTCGAGGAGCTTCGTGAATTGTTAGCGCAGTACTCACAGGGACAGAGGGAAGTTGTACAATACAACGCGACGCGACAAGTCCGATGTTGATCAGAATGGCAGTGAGGCTGTCGGCGGCAAGGATGATAGCAAATATGACGTGGCGAGAAGATCAATGAGCTTCCTGAATTGTTAGAGCAGCACTCACAGTGACAGTGGGAAGTTATACAATACGACGCAACACGAGGAGTACGATGTCGGTGAGGATGGCGGTGAGGCTACCGGCCGCAAGGACGATAGCAAATGACGTGGCGAGAAGATCAACAAGCTTTGTGAATTGTTAGCGCAGCACTCACAGGGACAGAGGGAAGTTGTACAATACGACGCGACAAGTACGATGTCGATGAAAAGAGGATGCCGGTGGCGTGGATGACATCAAGACGCGACGAGTACAATGTCGATGAAAAGAGGATGCCGGCGGCGTGGATGACATCAAGACGCGACGAGTACGATGTCAATAAGGATGGTGGTGAGGCTGCCAGCGGCAAGGACGATTGCAAATATGACACGGTGAGAAGATCAATGAGCTCCATGAATTGTTCGCGTAGCACTCACAGGGACAGTGGGAAGTTGTACAATACGACGCGACGCGACGAGTATGATGTCGATCAGGATGGCAGTGAGGCTGCCGGCGGCAAGGACAATATCAAATATGACGCGGCAAGAAGATCAACGAGCTTTGTGAACTGTTAGCTCAGCTCTCACAGGGAAAGAGGGAAGGTGTACAATACGACGCGACAAGTATGTTGTCGATGAAAAGAGGATACCAGCGGTGTGGATGATATCAAGTAAGACGTGACGAGTACGATATAGATGAGTATGGCGGTGGGGTTGATGCAGGCAGCGTAGATGATAGCAAGATGCGAGGAGTGCGCTGGTCGCGCGTTTGATGTGATGAAAGTATGTAGAAGTAAAAAGGAGTGGACTTGTGGCCCATGCCGTCGTATTCAGCAAGCCGAGCTGTGGTAAGCCAAGCTCTGGTAAGCGAGCCAAACCGTATGAAAGCGCAGGCGCTAGCAAACGCTTGGCACCTTCCAAGTTGCATGCGAAATCACTTGCAATCTGCGAAAACGGTAAATTCCTCTCCTATTGTCTTCAATACCCCCGAACCTGCTGCTTACATATGCACAATTGTTCCCTATTATATCAATTCCGTCGGACCTAAAGTTTGTGCAAACTGGCTCCTGATTTGCAACCTATCGATGGTGCTGTCCTGATTCAACTTCCTCTGCTAGGAGAATCTCTTTTATATTCAACGCTCCACATCTGTATATCATTCATGTTTTCAGTATTACAACCTTGAAAAACAGGAGTAAGTAGTCACAAACTTTAGGTGCAACTGAATTGATATAATAGGGAACAATTGTGCATATGTAAACAGCGGGTTCTGGGGTATTGAAGACAATGGGAGAGGAATTCGCCGTTTTCGCAGATTGCGAGTGATTTCGCATGCAACTCGTAAGGTGCCAAGCGTTTGCTAGCGCCTGCGCTTTCGTACGGTTTGGCTCGCTTATGAGAGCTCAGCTTACCACAGCTCGGCTTGCTGAATACGACGGCACAGGCCGCAAGTCCACTCCTTTTTACTTCTACATACTTTCATCATATCAAACACGCGACCAGCACACTCCTTGCATCTTGCTATCATCCACACTGCCTGCATCAACCTCACCGCCATCCTCATCTAGATCATACTCGTCGCGTCTTACTTGATGTCATCCACGCCGCTGGCATCCTCTTTTCATTGACATCGTACTCATCGCGTCGTATTGTACAACTTCCCTCTGTCCCTGTAAGTGCTGTGCTAACAATTCACGAAGCTCGTTGATCTTCTCGCTGCGTTATATTTGCTATCGTCCTTGCCACCTGCAGCCTCACTGCCATCCTCATCGACATTGTACTCGTCGCGTCGCGTCGCATTGTACAACTTCCCACTGTCCCTGTGAGTACTGTGCTAACAATTCATGAAGCTCATTGATCTTCTCGCCGCGTCATATTTGCAATCGTCCTTGCTGCCGGCAGCCCCCCCGCCATCCTGATTGACATCGTACTCGTTGTGTCTTGATGTCATCCACGCCGCCGGCATCATCTTTTCATCGACATTGTACTCGTCACGTCTTGATGTCATCCATGCCACCGGCATCCTCTTTTCATCGACATCATACGCGTCGCGTTGTATTGTACAACTTCCCTCTGTCCCTGTGAGTGCTACGCTAACAATTTACAAAGCTCGTTGATCTTCTCGCCGCGTCATTTCCTATTGTCCTTGCTGCTGACAGCCTCACCGCCATCCTCATCGACATCGTACTCCTCACGTCGCGTCGTATTGTACAACTTCCAACTGTCCCTGTGAGTGCTGTGCTAACAATTCACGAAGCTCATTGATCTTCTCGCTGTGTCATATTTGCTATCGTCCTTGCCTCCGGCAGCCTCACCGCCATCCTCATTGACATCGTACACGTCGCGTCGCATCGTATTGTACAACTTCCCACTGTCCCTGTGAGTGCTGCGCAAACAATTCACGAAGCTCGTTGATCTTCTCGCCGCGTCATATTTGCTATCACCTTTGCCGCCGGCAGCCTTACCGCCATCTTCATTGACATCGTCATCATCGTGTCGTGTCTCATCCGGCAAACTGCCTTTGTTTCGGTTACGCAGAGCTATGCTTTCTACGGTGACGTGGTATATAGATGTAAATTCGATGTAATGAATAGAACTGACTTGAGTCACAATGCCTGGAATCAAATGTGAGTTTAATAGTCTTCGCTGCAATGTACCGTGCCCTGACGGTCGCGTTTCGATGCTACCACCGTGACCACTCTGTTACCTATGTGTGGTGCGCCATTATAAGCCTTGTCTGGATCCCATTTGCCTTGACACTCTGTGTCTGTAAGATGCGCTGCGTCCGGATGGCGAAGACAGTCCTCGTCTAGAAGGCAGATGCCATGGAACGCATCGTCCGGACGACATTTGCCTTGACACTCTGCGTCGAGAAGGGAAATGCCCTGACATTCTTCGTCCGGAAGGCAGATGCTGTAGCGCGCGTCGTCCGTATGACATTTGCCTTGACACTCTGTGTCCGGAAGAAATTTGCGTTGACATTCTGCGTCTGTAAGATACGCGCTGCATTCAGAAGGCAAATGCCCTGACACCCCTCGTCCGGACGACATCTGCCTTGACACTCTGCATCTGTAAGAAACGCACTGCGTTCAGAAGGCAAATTCGCAGACACTCCTCGTCCAGAAGGCAGATGTCGTGGTACTTGTCGTCTGGACGACATTTGCCTTGACTACCTATGTCGGTAAGATACGCACTATGTCCAGAAGGTAAATGCCCTGACACTGCTCATCTGGAAGACAGATGCCGTGGCGTGCGTCATCCGGAAGGCATTTGCCTTGACATTCTGCGTCTGTAAGACACATGCTGCGTTCAGAAGGCAAATACGCCGACACTCCTCGTCCAGAAGGCAGATACGGTGCCACTTGTCGTCCGGACGACATTTCCCTTGACTACCTACGTCGGTAAGACATGCGCTACGTCCAGAAGGGAAACGCCCTGACACTGTTGTCTAGACGCATATGCCGTGGCCGCTGCATCCGAAACGTCTAGTGCGTCTCGAGCATCCAAACACTCAGGAAGCAATTTTTTTTTTCCTGATGTGGCCAGTCTAGTCCTCTCTCATTTGTTTCTTCTATGTTGCCTACGTGTCCTTCTCGTCGTTGCCGTTTCCTTTTGATAGTGTTTGTGTGTCCTTCTCCTGTCCGCTACATTTGTTGTCTCCTGTTGATTGAGCTTGCTTGTCCCTCTCCCATGTTCGTTACGAGTATTGTTTTCCCTTGATTAAGTTGTACGTCATTCTTCCTTTCCCTTACTGTTACTGCTTGTGCGTCCTTTCTCCTTTGCCACGAGTAGAGTGTTGGCCACGCGGTGGCCGAGTGCGATCATGTGTTTTCCTTGGGCACGGCGATTGGGTCATGATGTTAGACGGAGGAACTGTGTCAGTCTTGCAGGCAAGCTGTGATTCCACAGAGGGATGGGAAATGTATAAAAGGAGGGGCGCAGTAGCTAGTCTGGAGATTCTTCTCCACGCAATCTATTACATCTCTCCACAGACCTATCTCTATACATCTATGACCCAGGGCTGCGACCACTACCTGTAAGAACCTATTAGAGATTAGGGCGAAGTCGGATACCACCATAGGGAAGTCGAATACCGCAACGAGACCACGCCAGGTGTGCAGAGATTTGGGCGAAGTCGGATACCGCCACAGCGAAGTCGAATACCGCAACGAGACCACACCAGGCGTGCAGAGATTAGGGCGAAGTCGGACACCACCACAGTGAAGTCGAATACCGCAACGAGACCACGTGGGACGTGCAGAAGACTAGGGTGAAGTCAGATACCGCCAAGGAAGAAGACCACCGGGACAGCCTACGTTGCCTGTCGAGCAGTATGGACTAGTGAGACAGGATCTTGACAATGAACACTGGTCATCCATTCATCAGCAATGACCAATTGGCAGCCAACAGGTGCAAGACGTTGTCCGAATCCACCAAATGGTGTGTCTTCGAGTTTCAATTCTTTCCAATAATAATGTCATAGACACCTTTAAGATCAAACACAGTGTACTAGCCTGTAACATCTGTGTAGTTCCTGGTGATACCCCGTATACATCCGTTAAACCAGATCTGGTATCTGTTCTCAGGTGGGTATTTGGTTCCGGCTGTGACAATTGACATGCGCCCAGCATGTGGAAAGGGTAAATTGAGCTGTTTTGCGAATGCGGTATCGATGTAACAGTGTGAAGCTCCCAGTTCCATTAGGGTGTAGGCTGAGTGAGTTTTGGAATGAGAGGTTTGGACTTTAGTGTAAAAACGTAACAAATCACTTTTATCATTAATGTCTTTCCATATAACATTAAGGTTTGTCAAATAAAGTCTTACTGCCTCTCTTTCATTAGTAGGAGGACGCCCTGTTACTCCTACTGAGCACCTTTTCCCTCACTCTGTCCCACCTTACTAGTCTTATCCCAGTCCATTCCGTCCAAGTCCAACACATCTATGAGTCCTCCGTTATCATCAAGCGTTTCCTCCTCAGACTAACCTCCGCCAAAGTACGTACCAGACCTCGCCTCTGGATCGTCAACATTGTTGACGCGTTTGGGTGGTACACGCCAATTAGGTTGGTTGGCACCGGTATGGTAGCAAGGTTGACCAGTATGGTACGGTGACTGCTGAGTGGGTGTCGACTAATAGGATGGTTGATGCTGCTTGTGGAGTCCCTCGCGCCCTCCCTTGCGTTCTCTTCGAGGTTTGAATTGCGCCGTACAGTTGTCCGTGATCGGAGTGCCGTATAGACATGTGATGTGACCAAACCCAAGGCAACGGTGGCACTGTATCCTTCCATCGATGACCGTATTTAGTTCCTCATTCTCAATGTTACTCAAGTCCATCGGATCGCCTTGAGCTCTGATAACATTTGGGGAGAGGGCCAGGACGCCACTTCTGGATGGCATTGGGAGAAACGGCAGAGTAATTGCAGCAACGATATGCATCATGCCGGACAACGTCATCTGCTTCTGACTGTCGCCGCTGAGAATATCCAAAAGACATGCCTGCTGGGATATATCGTTTTGCGTCGCTTCAGGCAGCTTGATTAGGTATTCCTCCCACAGCGGGTTTTCCCTCGTAATGGAGAGCGGCCCGCCCAGAATGGTGATCATTTCTAACGCTCTCTGGTTGAAGGACAAAACCTGCTGGCGGCTGAACTTCAACGTATACCATTCACGGCGAAATACCGAAATAGCCTGTTCCTGAACATACTGGTGCTTGAAGAGGACCTTCACGGCGTCCCATGTGGTATTGTAGTTGTAATCCTTTGGTGGGATAGTATCCAAACCCTGTTTCTTCATGCAGTTCTCCAACCATTGGAACACTTTGGCGGTGAGAAAGCGCCAGAAGGTGTCGATCTTCTGATTGTCTTCGGATGCCTTTTGACAGACTACTCTGCCCTGTTGAACGTAGTGCTGCACGTCTTCAAGAAATTGAGTGACAACCTCCAAGTCCTGGGAACCATCAAACCTCTTTGGCTTATGCGGCTTAATTTTTTGAACAATTAGGTTTTTGCTTAGGGTCCCGGCTTGTAGTTTTGCGGTTTGTTTGCTAATGGCAAAGAGGTGATCACAGCACTGCTTCCAAACCGCTGTCTCCTCCTCTGCCTTACAAAGTCGGTGCTCCAATCCCATCAGATCTGCAATCTTCACAGAAGCTTCCCGGTGGCTGTCATACCACTGGACGTAGTCATTTAGGACCTCTTTGGCTGAAACAGCTATGACTACCGAGTTTTCATTGCGCGAGAGGTTCACCTCACCAATCCACTCGAGTAGCTCACCCGACTCTGGCCAGAATTTCGGGGTGTTCAACATTACTCGCTGTTTCGGCATGCCATGTTTTGTTCACCGCGCTTTGGAAATGCTCGCCGCACTTGGGAAATGCTCGCCGCGTCTTGGAAATGCTCGCCATGCTTTGGAAATGCTCAGCGATTATGCCCGCTGAACGGGTTATATAGGCAGTAGCTCAGCCCGGTGAATGGGTAGTTGAGACTGCTCCAACGGCTTCCGAATTCGCCATGAATTTTGCTTGATACATCTGATTTCCTCCCGAATTTGCTTGATTTGCTTGAATTCCTCTCAAATCCACTTGATTTACTTGAATTCACTCAATGCCCTCGATCTCTTCCCAAATCAGCTTGATTCGCGCGAATTCTTCTCGTTTTCTCAATTTTCCTCAAACTTTGTCAACTCTCTTCGACTAAATGCTAGAGGGAGACGTAAAGAAAAAGGCTCCCGAATGCCGGCCCCCATGCTTACTGCTCACTGCGTCCTCCCGCAGCTACTTTTTATGTGAGAGTACATTCGCTGGTATCCCTCTTCTGCTCCACGTGGTCTGTGATGTTTCTGCGCCCTCCTTCTGCTTGCTGATGGTCGTACAGGGCAGGGAAATAAAGTGTGTCGTACAGGGCAGGAAAATAAAGAATGCTCACTGCTGGTCGTGCAGGGCAGAGAAAATAAAGTGTTGCTACCAGTTGAGGGGTAGCAAGAGCTACCAGTTGAGGGGTAGCAAGAAACATGTCCATTCTAAAGAGAGGAGCACTGGACAGTTATACGAGTGTCTGTGTGCTAGCGCTAGTGTGTGACTGTCTATCTACAGAAGCCTTCAGGGCAGCCATGTGCCAAGTCCCACAAACTCTAGAAGCCACGCTAGCAACCACGCTAGCCACTCTAGGCATAGCGTCCGTGACGTCTGGAATCCTCCTCCTACAATGGGCATACAGAACGCCTTGACCAGATAATCTAAGCATACCTACAAGCATTCGTCTGTCATGAACAGGACAACTGGTTCCAACTACTCCCAATGCCTGAATTTACCTATAACAACTCAATTACCATAGGAAACGGGATGTCTCCATTTTATGCCAACTATGGATTCCATCCCTTTGCATCTGACCCAGCAGTCTCCGGACCCCTGAATATGGCCAGCAAACTCTACACATACTGGATGTATCCTATCCCTGAGGCATCTTGGAGGCTGCTGAAGGTGGTGCAGCCATGGATGCGTCGCTACATGGACCCCGAAAGAACTAAGCCCTAGACCTATCAAATTGGGAACTGGGCTATACTCAACAGGTGTAATATCAAAATGCACCAACCATCGTGGAAACTGGACCACAAGAATCACAGTCCCTTTCAGGTAGAAAAAGTTATCTTGCCCCTTGCAGTTTGACTCACCCTCCCCTGGAAATGGAAGATACACAATGTCTTCCAAGTGTCATGGCTGGAGCCATATCGAACTAGTATGCACTGAGCACTGCCAGTCCCCTTGAAAATTCTTCGAGAAGCTGACGACATTAAGCAAAGCATGCAATACGATATTGACAAGGTCCTTGAGAGTACCAAGAAAGGACGCTATATCTTGTACCACGTCACATGGCTCAACTATCCAGACCGAAAAGACTGAACAGAAGAGCCTTACAACAATTTTTCACTAGGAGAACTGGAGAAACTTGGGAGTTTTACAGACAGAATCTAGACGCTCCGAGGGACTACCGGCTCACTGAGGGCTAGGCTCTGGTTCGTCCCGGATGCATGGTAAATGTCAGAATAAGGTGGCATCCAGAGATGAGGCATCCAGAGATGAGGAGATGTTAGGAGATGAGGAGGCGTAGGGAGATGAGGACATATCCTGACATGACTGTGTTGGAATATATGGATCAATAAACGTGAAGATTGTATTTCAGTATTATGCCGGCACAAGATCTCTCTATATACAGGAAGGCCATCAGGACAAAGGACGGAAGACTGTCCCCCCGAGCCGGTGCTTTGGGACTCAGTCATGTCCGGATGCCTCCTCATCTCTGGACGCCTCCTCATCTCCGGACGCCTTCTTATTCTGACACTTCCCCTCGTACGGAAGATGCAAAGGAACAAAGCAGAGAATGAGAGAAACAGAATCCTCAGATACCTCCTAAAAACTCGTAACCATGTAAAAAACCCTTCGAGGGAGAAACCACGGACATAGGAGAAAGAGTGCGTCCTACAAAGAAAGAACAGGAAGATGAGAGAAAAACTATTTCAACCACTTAACGCGTGGTCTGTCAGCCACTTCCCCTGAGTCCCAGCTTACAAGCCCAAGCCTGTAAGCATGCTTCCAGTCAGTGCCTCGAGGGAGGTTCTTCGTCATGATGTCGGTGAGCATGTCAGATGTCGCAAGGTATGTGGTTTTGATGGCGTTCCATTCGCAGGCATCACGGATGAAGTGGAAGCGGACACTGATGTGCTTGGTGCGCTCATGGAACATCGGGTTCTTTGCAAGTTGGATTGCGTCTTGGTTATCGACAAAGATTTGCTGGGGCTCGGTAGCCTTAGAGTCGTTGTCTGAGTATAAGCAGTGGGGGCATTGCTCGGCATGCTTGTACAGGATCTTGCGATATAATATGCGAGCGTATAAGGAGCGGACCCATATGGCTTCTTTTACGGCGTCAGAAGCACCTATGTATTCGGCTTCCACCGTTGAGAAGGCGACAAGTGGCTGCTTACGAGCACGCCAGGTAATAGCGCCTCCGGCAAGTATGAATTCATAGCCACATGTCGATTTTAGGTCATCGGGATCTCTGGCGAAATCTGAGTCGGTGTAGCTGATGGGCATGGTGGCTTCGGAGTCTGATGCATTGTACTGGATAGCGAGGTTGGTCGTGTTTCGCAGATATCGTAGCGTGTAGGTGGCTGCTGACAAATGCTCAGTAGTCGGGGTGGAGGAAAATTTGCTGAGCATGGAGACAGTGAATGTGAGGTCCGGCCGAGTGCATAGCAATAGCCACATGTTACGAACCTGGCACGACAGGCTCCTTGGCACCGGCGCCGGTGCCACTCTCACCCTTGTCGCCCTGTGGCTCGTCCGCGTTTCCGCTGCTGCAGTCGCGGTCATCCTCCACGCTTAGACGTCTCGACCGATCTCCACCATATCGCTCCAGTAGCAATATCCCCGACTGCTGGCCGGTCTAGACCTCTCTCCTTCATCTCCATTATGTTACTTGTGCGTCCTTCTCCTGTCCGCTATTTTTGTTGTCTCCCATTGATTGAGCTTGCGCGTCCTTCTCCCATGTTCATTACGAGTATTGTTTTCCCTTGATTAAGTTGTATGTCAGTCTTCCTTTCCTTTACTGTTACTGCTTGCGCGTCCTTTTTCCTGTTGCCGCGAGTAGAGTGTTGGCCGTGCGGTGGCTGAGTGCGATCATATGTTTTCCTTGGGCGCGGCGATCGAGTCATGATGTTAGATGGAGGAACTGTGTCAGTCTTGCGGGCAAACTATGATTCCACAGAGGGAAGGAAAAGTATAAAGGAAGGGCACAGTAGCTAGTCTGGAGATTCTTCTCCACGCAATCTATTATCTCTCTCCACAGACCTACCTCTCTATCCCTGTGACCAGCGCTACGACCACCACTCCCCGAGAACAACAAGCCCACGCAAGGTGTGTGAGAAGAGCCACGAAGAGACCACGCCGGGCGTGACGGATACCACAAGAACAAAGAGCCCACGCAAGGTATGTGAGAAGAGCCGCGAAGAGACCACACCGGGCGTGATGGATAACGCGAGAACAACAAGCCCACGCAAGGGGTGTGAGAGGAGCCGCGAAGAGACCACGCCGGGCATGACGGATACCGTGATCAAAACGAGCCCACGTAAGGCGTGTGAGAAGAGCCGCGAACAGACCACGCTGGGAGTGACAGATACCGCGAGAACAACGAGCCCATGCAAGGCGTGTGAGAAGAGCCACGAAGAGGCCACGCCCAGCGTGATAGATACCGCGAGAATAACGAGCCCACGCAAGGTGTATGAGCAGAGCCACGAAGTGACCACGCCGGACATGACGGATACCGCGAGAACACCGAGCTCACGCAAGGCATGCGAGTACGCCTGAAGTGTGAGTACACCGGAAGTGTAAGTACACCAGAAGTGTGAGTAGGACCGCTCGTACTGCAGACCCCACCTACGTTGCCTGTCGAGACAAACGGAGAAGCCAAGGTAGGATCTTGACACTAGATTGCATCTCCCCATCGACACCTGACTTAGCAACACAGTGGCCTCAGAGGACAAAAACGGCGAGGATCCCCTCACCCTCAGAGAATTCACGAGGGTCCCTGACGAAGACCGATCTCCAAGCCCGGTAACCCCGGACCCCTGATCAAGGCCCCAGACGTCAGATTCATCAGAGCAAACCCAAAGAATGGGGGATGAAACAGGAGCAGGAGGGGCGGGACCCCACCTGCTCACCACGGAGATGTTACAAGAAATCCTCTCGGCCAGAGAGACACCCCGAAGCAGTTACCCAAAGCTCCGGGACCCCCAACCATTCGAAGGAGACAAAGCAAAGTTCAAAACATTCTTGGTCCAGTGCGAGCTAAAGTTTAGGATAGAAGGAAACCGATTCAACGACGATGACAAGAAAACAGGATATGCATCCTCCCTGCTACTGGGGGTAGCCTGGAATTGGGTGGAAACCTTCCTAAACCAGGAAGGAGAAATCAACCTGACATGGGAAGAACCAAAAACCAACATGAAGCACGCCTTCGGCCAGGTAGACGCCGAGGAAATCGTGTTCGAGAAATTCCAGAAGATCCAGCAGGGAAATCGGACAGTGGCCACCTACTGGGCCAAATTTCAGCGAATCAAAGCAGACCTCCCATATGCAGAAAACATATACATTACACGATTCCGAGACAGATTACACCCCGAGGTAAAGAGGCACCTAGTCATGAGCGAAACCCCCACCACAGTCTTGGTGGACTATGCCACTGCCGCCATCAAAACAGATAGCCACCTAGGCAACCTCAAAGTCATTAATCGCCAACCTACCACCAACCCAGAAGCGCGCTTTCACGTCCAAACAAAGGAGCCTCCGGCGACGCCCCCGGGAGATCCGATGGACCTCGATACATCAGCAAAAAATTTAATTCTTACCGGAGCTACCGGAGCTAGCGAAGCTTACCGGAGCACAGGGAGTGAAATATAACTTTGTTCTTCGATAGGCTAGGGAAGCTACAGACGCTACTACCACCTTACCAACACGCCCACCACCTTAGGGGAGCTAGGGAGGCTAGAAACGCTAGGAAAGCTAGGGAAGCTACGGACGCAACCACCAACCTTACCGACGCAACCACCAATCTTACCGACGCGCCCGCCACCTTAGGGGAGCTAGGGAGGCTAGAAACGCTAGGAAAGCTAGGGAAGCTACGGACACAACCACCCCTCTTACGGGAGCTAGGGAAGCTTACAGGAGCAACGAGTGTGCTCTGGGAGTAATTTCGTACCCGCAATTACTACAGTTACAATGCTACTACACGCAGTTGACTATGCTCTTCGATCACAAAATAATTATTATATTTAAAATCTATATTATACCACGAAGTCCAACGTCTCAAACGCTGTCTGCTACAGTGACGAATAAGGGAAGACGACGCAACGCAAATGAATGTAAACCATCAATACGTAAGAGCGCGGTTTTGATATGCGTACGAACGTATGTCAGCGATGGCTACAGCACACGAGCAGTGCATACGAATGTAGACAGCGGTAATGACGGCAGAGGCGCAGCATGTGGGAATATAGGACAGCAGTGCGTACCAACGAGGTTCTGCAACGCGTACGAACGCAGGTCAACGATGTAGACGGCAGACGAGCAGCGCGTACGAATGTAGGACAGCAGTGCGTACCGATGAGGTTTTGCAACACGTACGAATACAGGGCGACGGTGTTGACGGCAGACGAGCAGCGCGTACAAATGTAGGACAGCAGTGCGTACCAACGAGCTTCTGCAACGCGTACGAACGCAGGTCGACAATGTTGATGGCATACGAGCAGCGCGTACGAATCTAGGACAGCAGTGGATAGCAACGAGGTACTCCAACACGTAGGGACGCAGGTCGACGATGTTGTCGGCAGAGGAGCAGCGCGTACGATAGTAGCCAGCGGTAATGGCGGCAAACACACAGCATGTACGAATGTAGGACAGCCGTACGTACCGACGAAGTTCTGCAACGCGTACGAACGCAGGTCAGCGGTGCTGACGGCAGATGTGGAGCACGTACAAATGTAGCCAGCGGCAATGGCGGCAGACGCGCAGCGTGTACGAATGTAGGACAGCGATGTGTACCAACGAGGTTCTGCAACGCGTATGAACGCAGGTCAGCGGTGTTGACTGCATACAAGCAGCGCGTACGAATGTAGGACAGCAGTGGGTACCAACGAGCTTCTGCAACGCGTACAAACGCAGGTCAGCGGTATTGACGGCATACGAGCAGCGCGGACTAATGTAGGACAGCAGTGGGTACCAACGAAGCACTGCAACACGTGCGAACGCAGGTCGACGATGTTGATGGCATACGAGCAGCGCGTACGAATGTAGGACAGCAGTGGGTACCAACGATGCTCTGCAATGCGTGCGAATCCAAGTCGACGATGTAGACGGCAGACAAGCAGCGCGTATGAATCTAGGACAGCAGTGGGTACCAACGAGGTTTTGCAACACGTACGAACGCAGGTCGACAATGTTGACGGCAGACGAGCAGCACGTACGAATGTAGCCAGCGGCAATGGCGGCAGACACACAGCATGTACGAATGTAGGAAAGCGGTGTGTACCAACGAAGTTCTGCAACGCGTACGAATGCAGGTCAGTGGTGTTGACTGCTTATGAGCAGCGCGTACGAATGTAGGACAGCAGTGCGTACCAACGAGGTTTTGCAACGCGTACGAACGCAGGTAGACGATGTTGACGGCAGACGACGAATGTAGACAGCGGCAATGGCGGCAGTCGCGCAGCATGTACAAATGTAGGACAGCGGTGTGTACCAACGAGGTTCTGCAACACGTACGAACGCAGGTCGACGATGTAAACGGCATACGAGCAGCGCGTACGAATCTAGTCAGCGGTAATGGCGGCAGACGCGCAGCATGTACGAATGTAGGACAGCCGCGCATACTGACGAGGTTCTGCAAGGCGTACGAATGTAGGAGAGCAGTGCATACTAACGAGGTTTTGCAACGCTTACGAACGCAGGTCGACGATGTTGACGGCAGACGAGCAGCATGTACGAATGTAGCCAGCGGCAATGGCGGCAGACGCGCAACATGTATGAATGTAGGACAGCGGTGTGTACCAACGAAGTTCTGCAACACGTACGAACGCAGGTCAGCGGTGTTGACTGCATACGAGCAGCGCGTACGAATGTAGGAGAGCAGTGCATACCAACGAGCGTCTGCAACGCGTACGAATGCAGGTCGACGATGTCGACGGCTGACAAGCAGCACGTACGAATGTAGGACAGCAGTGGGTAGCAACGAGGTTTTGAAACGCGTATGAACGCAGGTCGACGATGTTGACGGCAGACGAGTAGCACGTACGAATGTAGCCAGCGGTAATGACGGCAGACACGCAGCAGGTACGAATGTAGGACAGCAGTGCGTACCGACGAGGTTCTGCAAGGCGTACGAATGCAGTTCAGCGGTGTTGAGAGCAGACGTGGAGCACCTACATATGTAGCCAGCGGCAATAGCGGCAGACGCGCAGTGTGTACGAATGTAGCACAGCAGTGTCTACCAACGAGGTTCTGCAACGCGTACGAACGCAGGTCGACGATGTTGACGGTAGACGAGCAGCGCATACGAATGTAGCCAGCAGTAATGTCGGCAGACGCGCAGCATGTACGAATGTAGGACAGCCGTGCGTACCGACGAGGTTCCGCAACGCGTACGAACGCAGGTCAGCAGTGTTGACCGCATACGAGCAGCGCGTACGAATGTAGGAGAGCAGTGGGTACCAACAAGCTTCTGCAACGAGTACGAACGCAGGTCGACGATGTAGATAGCAGACGAGCAGCACGTACGAATGTAGGACAGCAGTGGATAGCAACGAGGTTTTGCAATGCGTACGAACACAGGTCGACGATGTTGATGGCAGACGAGCAGTGCGTACGAATGTAGCCATCGGTAATGACGGTAGACGTGCAGTGTGTATGAATGTACGACAGCGGTGTGTACCAACGAGGTTCTGCAACACGTACGAAAGCAGGTCGACGATGTTGACGGCAGACGAGGAGCACGTACCAATGTAGGACAGCAGTGGATAGCAACGAGGTTTTGCAACGCATACGAACGCAGGTCTACGATGTTGACGGCAGACGAGCAGCGCGTACGAATGTAGCCAGCGGTAATGGTGGCAGACGTGCAGCATGTACGTATGTAGGACAGCGGTGTGTACCAACGAGGTTCTGCAACGCGAACGAACGCAGGTCAGCGGTGTTGACTGCATACGAGCAGCGCGTACGAATGTAGGAGAGCAGTGGGTACCAACGAGCTTCTGCAACACGTACGAACGCAGGTCGACGATGTAGACGGCAGACGAGCAGCGCGTACGATTGTAGGACAGCAGTGCGTACTGAGGAGGTTTTGCAACGCGTACGAATGCAGGTCGACGGTGTTGACGGCAGATGAGCAGCGCGTACGAATGTAGGACAGCAGTGCCTACCAACGAGCTTCTGCAACGCTTACTAACGCAGGCCGACGATGTAGACTGCAGACGAGCAGCGCGTACGAATGTAGGACAGCAGTGCGTACCGACGAGGTTTTGCAACGCGTCCGAATGCAGGTCGACGGTGTTGACGGCAGACGAGCAGCGCGTACGAATGTAGGATAGCAGTGCGTACCAACGAGCTTCTGCAACGCATACGAACGAAGGTCGACGATGTAGATGGCAGACGAGCAGCGCGTATGAATGTAGGACACCAGTGCGTACCGACGAGGTTTTGCAACGCGTACAAATGCAGGTCAACGGTGTTGACTACGTACGAGCAGTGCGTACGAATGTAGGATAGCAGTGCGTCCCAACGAGATTTTGCAAAGCGTACGAACGCAGGTCAGCGGTGTTGACTGCTTACGAGCAGCGCGTACGAATGTAGGACAGCAGTGCGTACCAACGAGGTTTTGCAACGCGTACGAATGCAGGTCAGTGGTGTTGACTGCATACGAGCAGCGCGTACGAATGTAGGAGAGCAGTGGGTACCAACGAGCTTCTGCAACGCGTACGAACGAAGGTCGACGATGTAGACGGCAGATGAGCAGCGCGTACGAATGTAGGACAGCAGTGCGTACCGACGAGGTTTTGCAACGCGTACGAATACAGGTCGATGGTGTTGATGGCAGACGAGCAGCGCGTACGAATGTAGGACAGCAGTGCGTACCAACGAGCTTCTGCAACGCGTACGAACGCAGGCCGACGATGTAGACGGCAGACGAGCAGCGCGTACGAATGTAGGACAGCCGTGCATACCAACGAGCTTCTGCAACGCGTACGAACGCAGGTCGACGATGTAGACGGCAGACGAGCAGCGTGTACCAATCTAGGACAGCAGTGTGTACCGACGAGGTTTTGCAATGCGTACGAACGCAGGTCGACGATGTAGACGGCAGACGAGCCGTGCATACGAATGTAGCCAGCGGCAATGGCGGCAGACGCGCAGCAGGTGCGAATGTAGGACAGCGGTGTGTACCAACGAGGTTCTGCAACGCGTATGAACGCAGGTCAGCGGTGTTGACGGCATACGAGCAGCGCGTACGAATGTAGGACAGCAGTGGGTACCAACGAGCTTCTGCTACGCGTACAAACGCAGGTCAGTGGTATTGACGGCATACGAGCAGCGCGTACGAATGTAGGACAGCAGTGGGTACCAACGAAGCTCTGCAACGCGTACGAACGCAGGTCGACGATGTTGACGGCATACGAGCAGCGAGTACAAATGTAGGACAGCAGTGGGTACCAACGATGCACTGCAACGCGTGCGAACCCAGGTCGACGATGTAGATGGCAGACGAGCAGCACGTACGAATCTAGGACAGCAGTGGGTACCAACGAGGTTTTGCAACGCGTTCAAACGCAGGTCGACGATGTTGACGGTAGACGAGCAGCAGGTACGAATGTAGCCAGCGGAAATGGCAGCAGACGCGCAGCATGTACGAATGTAGGACAGATGTGTGTACCAACGAAGTTCTGCAACGCGTACAAACGCAGGTCAGCGGTGTTGACTGCTTACGAGCAGCGTGTACGAATGTTGGACAGCAGTGCGTACCAACAAGGTTTTGCAACGCGTACGAACGCAGGTAGACGATGTTGACGGCAGACAACGAATGTAGACAGCGGCAATGGCGGCAGACGCGCAGCATGTACGAATGTAGGACAGCGGTGTGTACCAACGAGGTTCTGCAACGCGTACGAACGCAGGTCGACGATGTTAATGGCAGACGAGCAGCGCATACGAATCTAGCCAGCGGTAATGGCGGCAGACACGCAGCATGTACGAATGTAGGACAGTCATGCATACTGACGAGGTTTTGCAACGCATATGAATGCAGGTCGACGATGTTGACGGCAGACAAGCAGCATGTACGAATGTAGCCAGCGGCAATGGCGGCAGACGCGCAACATGTACGAATGTAGGACAGCGGTGTGTACCAACGAAATTCTGCAACAGGTACGAACGCAGGTCAGCGGTGTTGACTGCATACGAGCAGCGCGTACGAATGTAGGAGAGCAGTGCGTACCAACGAGCTTCAGCAACGCGTACGAACGCAGGTCGACGATGTCGATGGCAGACGAGCAGCACGTACGAATGTAGGACAGCAGTGGGTAGCAACGAGGTTTTGAAACGCATACGAACGCAGGTCGACGATGTTGACGGCAGACGAGTAGCACGTACGAATGTAGCCAGCGGTAATGACGGCAGACACGCAGCAGGTACGAATGTAGGACAGCAGTGCGTACCGACGAGGTTCTGCAAGGCGTACGAATGCAGTTCAGCGGTGTTGACGGCAGACGTGGAGCACCTACATATGTAGCCAGCAGTAGTAGCGGCAGACGCGTAGCGTGTACGAATGTAGGACAGCAGTGTGTACCAACGAGGTTCTGCAACGCATACGAACGCAGGTCGACGATGTTGACGGTAGACGAGCAGCGCGTACGAATGTAGCCAGCGGTAATGGCGGCAGACGCGCAGCATGTACGAATGTAGGACAGCCGTGCGTACCAACGAGGTTCCGCAACGCGTACGAACGCAGGTCAGCAGTGTTGACCGCATACGAGCAGCGCCTACGAATGTAGGTGAGCAGTGGGTACCAATGAGCTTCTGCAACGAGTAAGAATGCAGGTCGACGATGTAGACGGCAGACGAGCAGCACGTACGAATGTAGCCAGCCGTAATGGCGGTAGACGTGCAGCGTGTACGAATGTACGACAGCGGTGTGTACCAACGAGGTTCTGCAACGCGTACGAACGTAGGTCGACGATCTTGATGGCAGACGAGGAGCACGTACCAATGTAGGACAGCAGTGGGTAGCAACGAGGTTTTGCAACGAGTACGAACACAGGTCGACGATGTTGATGGCAGACGAGCAGCGCGTACGAATGTAGCCAGCGGTAATGGCGGTAGACGTGCAGCGTGTACGAATGTACGACAGCGGTGTGTACCAACAAGGTTCTGCAACGCGTACGAACGCAGGTCGACGATGTTGACGGCAGACGAGGAGCACGTACCAATGTAGGACAGCAGTGGGTAGCAACGAGGTTTTGCAACGCGTACAAACGCAGGTCGACGATGTTGATGGCAGACGAGTAGCGCGTACGAATGTAGCCAGCGGTAATGGCGGCAGACGTGCAGCGTGTACGAATGTAGGACAGTGGTGTCTACCAACGAGGTTCTGCAATGCGTACGAACGCAGGTCAGCGGTGTTGACTGCATACGAGCAGCGCGTACGAATGTAGGAGAGCAGTGGGTACCAACGAGCTTCTGCAACACGTACGAACGCAGGTCGACGATGTAGATGGCAGACGAGCAGCACGTACATAGCTAGCTAGCGGTAATGGTGGCAGACGTGCAGTGTGTACGAATGTACGACAGCGGTGTGTACCAACGAGGTTCTGCAACGCGTACGAACGCAAGTCGACGATGTTGACGGCAGACGAGGAGCACGTACGAATGTAGCCAGCGGTAATGGCGGCAGACGCGCAGCATGAACGAATGTAGGACAGCCGTACGTACCGACGAGGTTCTGCAATGCGTACGAACGCAGGTCGACGATGTTGACGGCAGACGAGGAGCACGTACGAATGTAGCCAGCGGTAATGGCGGCAGACGCGCTGCATGTACGAATGTAGGACAGCCGTACGTACCGACGAGGTTCTGCAACGCGTACAAACGAAGGTCGACGATGTAGTCGGCAGACAAGCAGCACGTACGAATGTAGGACAGCAGTGGGTAGCAACGAGGTTTTGCAACGCGTACGAACGCAGGTCGACGATGTTGACGGCAGACGAGCAGCGCATACAAATGTAGCCAGCGGTAATGGCGGCAGATGTGCAGCCTGTGAGAATGTAGGACATCGGTGTGTACCAACGAGGTTCTGCAACGCGTACGAACGCAGGTCAGCGGTGTTGACTGCATACGAGCAGCGCGTACGAATGTAGGAAACCAGTGGGTACCAACGAGCTTCTGCAACGCGTACAAACGCAGGTCGACGATGTAGATGGCAGACGAGCAGCAGGTACGAATGTAGGACAGCAGTGGGTAGCAACGAGGTTCTGCAACACGTACGAACGCAGGTCGATGATGTTGACGGCAGAGGAGCAGCGCGTACGAATGTAGCCAGCGGTATGGCGGCAGACGTGCAGCGTGTACGAATGTAGGACAGCGGTGTGTACCAACGAGGTTCTGCAACGCGTACGAATGAAGTTCAGCTGTGTTGACGGCAGATGTGGAGCACGTACATATGTAGCCAGCGGCAATAGCGGCAGACGCGCAACATGTACGAATATAGGACAGCCGTGCGTACTGACCAGGTTCTGCAATGCGTACGAACGCAGGTCGACGATGTAGTCGGCAGACGAGCAGCACGTACCAATATGGGACAGCAGTGGGTAGCAATCAGGTTATGCAAGGCGTACGAACGCAGGTCGACGATGTTAACGGCAGACGAGTAGCACGTACGAATGTAGACAGCGGTAAAGACGGCAGACACGCAGCAGGTACGAATGTAGGACAGCAGTGCGTACCGATGAGGTTCTGCAAGGCGTACGAATGCAGTTCAGCAGTGTTGACGGCAGACATGGAGCACCTACATATGTAGCCAGCGGCAATAGTGGCAGACGCGCAGCTTGTACGAATGTAGGACAGCAGTGTGTTCCAACGAGATTCTGCAATGCATACGAACGCAGGTCGACGATGTTGACGGTAGACGAGCAGCGCGTACGAATGTAGCCAGCGGTAATGGCGGCAGACGCGCAACATGTACGAATGTAGGTCAGCCGTGTGTACCGACGAGGTTCCGCAACGCGTACGAACGCAGGTCAGCAGTGTTGACCACATACGAGCAGCGCGTACGAATGTAGGAGAGCAGTGGGTACCAATGAGCTTCTGCAACGAGTACGAACGCAGGTCGACGATGTAGACGGCAGACAAGCAGCACGTACGAATGTAGGACAGCAGTGGATAGCAACGAGGTTTTGCAACGAGTACGAACACAGGTCGACGATGTTGATGGCAGATGAGCCGCGCGTACGAATGTAGCCAGCGGTAATGGCAGTAGACGTGCAGCGTATACGAATGTACGACAGCGGTGTGTACCAACGAGGTTCTGCAACGCGTACGAACGCAGGTCGACGATGTTGACGGCAGACGAGCAGCGCGTACGAATGTAGCCAGCGGTAATGGCGGCAGACGCGCAACATGTACGAATGTAGGTCAGCCGTGTGTACCGACGAGGTTCCGCAACGCGTACGAACGCAGGTCAGCAGTGTTGACCACATACGAGCAGCGCGTACGAATGTAGGAGAGCAGTGGGTACCAATGAGCTTCTGCAACGAGTACGAATGCAGGTCGACGATGTAGACGGCAGACGAGCAGCACGTACGAATGTAGGACAGCGGTGTGTACCAACGAGGTTCTGCAACGCGTACGAACGCAGGTCGACGATGTTGACGGTAGACGAGCAGCGCGTACGAATGTAGCCAGCGGTAATGGCGGCAGACGCGCAACATGTACGAATGTAGGTCAGCCGTGTGTACCGACGAGGTTCCGCAACGCGTACGAACGCAGGTCAGCAGTGTTGACCACATACGAGCAGCGCGTACGAATGTAGGAGAGCAGTGGGTACCAATGAGCTTCTGCAACGAGTACGAACGCAGGTCGACGATGTAGACGGCAGACGAGCAGCACGTACGAATGTAGGACAGCAGTGGGTAGCAACGAGGTTTTGCAACACGTACGAACGCAGGTCGACGATGTTGACAGCAGACGACCAGCGCGTACCAATGTAGCCAGCGGTAATGGCGGCAGACGTGCAGCATGTACGAATGTAGGACAGCGGTATGTACCAACGAGGTTCTGCAACGCGTACGAACGCAGGTGAGTGGTGTTGACTGCATACGAGCAGCGCGTACGAATGTAGGAGAGCAGTGGGTACCAACGAGCTTCTGCAACGCGTACGAACGCAGGTCGACGATGTAGACGGCAGACGAGCAGCACGTACGTAGGTAGCCAGCGGTAATGGTGGCAGACGTGCAGTGTGTACGAATGTACGGCCGCGGTGTGTACCAACGAGGTTCTGCAATGTGTACGAACGCAGGTCGACGATGTTGACGGCAGACCAGGAGCACTTACGAATGTAGCCAGCGGTAATGGCGGCAGACGCGCAGCATGTACGAATGTAGGACAGCCGTGCGTCCCGACAAGGTTCTGCAACGCGTACAAACGCAGGTCGACGATGTTGACGGCAGACGAGGAGCACGTACGAATGTAGCCAGCGGTAATGGCGGCAGACGTGCAGCATGTACGAATGTAGGAAAGCCGTGCGTACCGACGAGGTTCTGTAATGCGTACGAACGCAGGTCGATGATGTAGTCGGCAGACGAGCAGCACGTACGAATGTAAGACAGCAGTGGGTAGCAACGAGGTTTTGCAACGCGTACGAACGCAGTTCGACGATGTTGACGGCAGACGAGCAGCGCGTACGAATGTATCCAGCGGTAATGGCGGCAGACGTACAGCCTGTAAGAATGTAGGACAGCGGTGTGTACCAACGAGGTTCTGCAACGCGTACGTATGCAGGTCAGCGGTGTTGACTGCATACGAGCAGCGCGTACGAATGTAGGAAAGCAGTGGGTACCAACGAGCTTCTACAATGCGTACGAATGCAGGTCGACGATGTAGATGGCAGACAAGCAGCACGTACGAATGTAGGACAGCAGTGGGTAGCAACGATGTTTTGCAACACGTACAAACGCAGGTCGACGATGTTGACGGCAGAGGAGCAGCGCGTACGAATGTAGCCAGCGGTAATGGCAGCAGACATGCAGCGTGTACGAATGTAGGACAGCGGTGTGTACCAACGAGGTTCTGCAATGCGTACGAACGCAGGTTGACGATGTTGACGGCAGACGAGGAGCACGTACGAATGTAGCCAGCAGTAATGGCGGCAGATGTGCAGCGTGTGCGAATGTATGGCATCGGTGTGTACCAACGAGGTTCTGCAATGCGTATGAACGCAGGTCGACGATGTTGACGGCAGACTAGGAATACGTACGAATGTAGCCAGCGGTAATGGCGGCAGACGCGCAGCATATACGAATGTAGGACAGCCGTGCGTACCGACCAGGTTCTGCAATGCGTACGAACGCAGGTCGACGATGTAGTTGGCAGACGAGCAGCACGTACCAATATAGGACAGCAGTGGGTAGCAAAGAGGTTTTGCAACGCCTACGAATGCAGGTCGACGATGTTGACGGCAGACGAGTAGCACGTACGAATGTAGCCAGCGGTAATGGCGGCAGACGCGCCGCATGTACGAATGTAGGACAGTGGTGTATACCAACGACGTTCTGCAACGCGTACGAACGCAGGTTAGCATTGTTGACTGCATACGAGCAGCGCGTACGAATGTTGGACAGCAGTGCGTAACAACGTGCTTCTGCAACGCGTAGGAACGCAGGTTGACGATGTAGACGTCAGACGAGCAGCGCGTACGAATGTAGGACAACAGTGCATATCAACGAAGCTCTGCAACGCGTACGAACGCAGGTTAGCGATGTTGACGGTAGTTGAGTAGCGCGTATGAATGTAGGACAGCAGTGCGTACCAACGAGATTCTGCAATGCGTACGAACGCAGCTCGACAATGTTGACGGCAGACGAGCATCGCGTACTAATGCAGTCAGCGGTAATGGCGGCAGTTGCGTAGCATGTGGAGTGTAGGTCACTGGTGTGTAGCAGAGCGGTTTTGCAAAGCGTATGATCGTTGGTCGTTTGTGTTGGCGTCAGACTAGCCGCGCCTACGAATGTACTACAGCGGGGCGTGCCAATGAGGTTCCGCAACACGTACGAACGTAGGTCAGAAGTGCGTTCTACCAGTAGGCCAGCGAGGAGGATTAGGGCAAACAGGGCACCGTCTATGAATGTAGGTCAGGTGCCATCGCAATTGAGAAGATTGCTATTGGGATGTATGGTCGTGGTTGTGAGAAATACAGAGTTTATTCGCTATATAACTCCAACACAACTGCCAACCACCTCTCGGGCTGAGGATCGCGCTCTTCATCCTAAGATACCAGCTTTCACCAACGGCCCGAGTCCCCCTCCTACTCCAACTCCAACTCCAACCCCAACTCCGACTCCAAAGGCACCCGTTCCTTCTGGTCGTACCGCTCGCTACTCGGTAAATAACCATCACGTGACTCTCTGGTACCGTCTTGAGACCACTGATTGATGGCGGCTTCACTGTCCGGAATGGGTGTGTCCGAAACCTGCATTCTTGCCTTTCGACTGCATTTTTGTCGAACTGGAGTCGCTGAAACCTCGCGTCTCCGCCGGCGGTGAACAACTATAGGGGAAGACCCACTCTCTGGGTTGTTCTGCCCAAGCTGAGAGCTGCTGGGCCGTCTGCGGGCTCGGGC